>Ga0160451_100275_pt1 | contig 38535 bp, 30 predicted proteins | sample HID1975M_E1MG_FD_108270 | JGI IMG/M metagenome (GOLD analysis project Ga0160451, IMG submission 108270) | Enriched soil microbial communities from UW Madison campus, WI, USA - HID1975M_E1 MG | ecosystem: Environmental > Terrestrial > Soil > Unclassified | place: USA: Madison, Wisconsin... | reverse complement strand
GGCCCGGACGACACCTACATCTCGCCCAGCCAGATCCGCCGCTTCAACCTGCGCACCGGCGACCACCTGTCCGGCCGCATCCGCTGGCCCAAGGACGGTGAGCGCTACTTCGCCCTGTCGGTGGTCGACACGATCAACGGCGAGCCGCTGGAAGCGTCCAAGAACAAGACCCTGTTCGAGAACCTGACCCCGCTGTTCCCGCGCCGGCGCTTCCGCCTGGAGCGCGGCGACGGTTCGACCGAGGACATCACCGGCCGCATCCTCGACCTGATGGCGCCGCAGGGCAAGGGCCAGCGCGCGCTGATCGTCTCCCAGCCCAAGGCGGGCAAGACGATGATGATGCAGCAGATCGCCACCGCGATCACGACCAACCATCCGGACGTGCACCTGATCGTGCTGCTGATCGACGAGCGCCCGGAAGAAGTCACCGAAATGCAGCGCACCGTGCGCGGCGAGGTCATTTCCTCGACCTTCGACGAGCCGGCCGCGCGCCACGTGCAGGTCGCCGAGATGGTGATCGAACGCGCCAAGCGCCTGGTCGAGCACAAGAAGGACGTGGTCATCCTGCTCGACTCGATCACCCGCCTGGCCCGCGCCTACAACAACGTCGTGCCCAGCTCCGGCAAGGTGCTGACCGGCGGCGTGGACGCCAATGCCCTGCACCGGCCGAAGCGCTTCTTCGGCGCGGCGCGCAACGTCGAGGAAGGCGGCTCGCTGTCGATCATCGCGACTGCCCTGATCGACACCGGCAGCAAGATGGACGAGGTGATCTACGAGGAATTCAAGGGCACCGGCAACTCCGAGGTGCACCTGTCCCGTCGCATCTCCGAGAAGCGCGTGTTCCCGGCCATCGACATCAACCGCTCGGGCACCCGCCGCGAGGACCTGCTGATCGAGCCGGAGCTGCTGCAGAAGATCTGGATCCTGCGCAAGCTGCTGCATCCGATGGACGAGATCGGCGCGATGGAGTTCATGCTCGACAAGATGAAGAACACCAAGTCCAACGACGAGTTCTTCAGTTCGATGAAGCGCTGAAATCCCGCCTCAAAGGTCAAGCGAAGAGCCCCGCGCGAGCGGGGCTTCTTCTTTGCGGGCGATGCATGCCGAACCGGCCCCGGCCACTCAGCGGCACTGGAAATCGTCCACGCCGACCGGGCCGCAGCCGTCGCCCCAGCGGCCGGTCCGCCGCCAGTAGTCGGCCACCCCGGCCTCGACCAGCAGTTTCTTGAAGTCCGGATGCGCACGCGCGCTCGAGTAGGGCACGTTCCAGAAAACGACATACCGGTATTGAGGCATGGCGTGTTCCCCGAATCCCTCGGCGGATTCCAGGGTCTTGCGCATCGCGGCCACGGCGAGGCCGGCATCGCCCAGCGCGTCGGCCACGAACATCGCGAGCTCGGGGTCGCGGCTGTCGCTTGCAGGGTCGGCGAGCGCTCCACGCGCGCGCTCGAGCATCGCGGCGCGGTCGTCCAGCACCTCGCCCAGTCCCCGGAAGAAAGGCGTGTCGTGGTTTTCGTGATCGAGCAACCGGCGGTGCAGGCTGCGCAGTTCCCCGATCCCGCCCGGGCGCTTGCCGGCCAGCTGGCGGAAGAAGGCGACGAAGGTGGGTTCGTACTGGCTGCCCTGCAATTCCAGGCCGCGCTGGTATTCGGCCTCGGCATCTTCGTAGCGGCGCGCGGCGGTGTAGTCGAACTGCAGGTCGCGGGAAAGGAAAATCGCCGTCGGCTCGACCGCGCGCACCTGCTCGACCAGGGCAATGGTGTCGTTCAGATGCCCCATGGCGTAGATCATGTAGGCGTAGTCCCAGACGCGCTCCTTGGTGGGCGGCCCCGTGTCCGCGATCTCCTTCGCCAGCGCGATGGCCTCGGCACGCTTCCCCTCGCGCCACAGTGAATTGGACCGGTCGCGCTTTGCGATCCAGCTGTCCGGCGCTGTCTGCGCTATCCGCCCGCGGACCCCGGAAGCTTCCGCGCGCAAGCGTGCGGCCTGCACCTCGTCGACTTCCCGCACCATGGCATCCAGCGAACCGGCCAGCGCATCCATGCACAACACGCAGCCGGGATCCAGTGCGACCATCTCGCGCGCCAGCTGCAGGCGCTCGCGGCGATGCTCGAAGTCGTAGAGTTCCAGCATCATCGTGCTGCGCCAGCGAAGGTAGCGTTCGTAGGCTTCGACGTTGTCGGTGCCGCCCTGCCCGCGGTTGAACTGGGCCACGTCCAGCTTGACGCTCAGCGCCTGGGCGACGTCGCGCGCGATCGCCTCCTGCACGGCGAACACGTCGCGCAACTCGCGCGCGTAGGTCTTCGACCACAGATGGGTCCCGTCGTCGGCGCGGACCAGTTGCGCGGTGACGCGCAGCTGGTCGCCGTCCTTGCGGACGCTGCCTTCGAGCAGGTGGGCGACGCCGAGCTTGCGGCCGATGCTGCGCAGGTCTTCGTCCTTGCCCTTGAACGAGAAGCTCGAGGTACGTCCGACCACGCGCAGCGCGGAGGCCTGCGCCAGCTGGTTGAGGATTTCCTCGGCCAGGCCGTCGGCCAGGTAGTCCTGGTCGCGTGCCCGGGAAAGATCGGCGAATGGCAGGACCGCCAGCGACGGCCGTGCCGTAACCACCGGTGCCGCAGCCCGCGCGGCGGGCGCCGGCGGCGCCGCATCCCTGCGCGGCAGCCAGGCGATCGCCGCGACCGCCAGCACCGCCGCGGCAGCCACGGCGGCGAGCCGCCAGGACCCGCGCCAGCGCGGCGGGGCCGGCCTTGGAGCGGCGGCCGACACCGGTGGCAAGGCTTCCTGCCCCGGGCCGGAAATGCCGGCCCCGACTGGAGCATCGGCCCGCTCCGGTGCGGGCACGGGCAGGTCGAAGCGGTAGCCGACCCCGTACACCGTATGCAGCAGGCGCGGATGCAACGCGTCCTCGCCCAGCGCCTGCCGCAGCAGGCTCATGATCCGGTTCAGCACGCTCTGGGTGACGTGCCGGTGGCCCCAGACCTCGTCGAGGATCTCGTCGCGGGTGAACACCCGGCCCGGCGATGCGGCCAGCAGCGCGAGCACCGCGAAGGCCTTGGGTTCCAGCGCCTGCTCCGCGCCGCCGCGCGACAGCCGCCGGCCGGCGAAGTCGATGACCACGTCGTCGAAGGCAAGGTGATCCGGAGCAGGCGGCGGCATACGGTTCCCGGCGGGTAACCCCCGGCAAGTATATGGCTGGGTCGTTCCACAACCTTTTCCCGCCAAGCCTGCGCCTGGCCTGCGGTTGGCCTAAGGACTGTTGCGCGTCCCCGAGGGAAGCTGGCCCGCACCGGCAAACACCCGGTGCCAGCCACCTACCCGGAGACTGCCATGAACGAGCACGCCAGGATGACCGTCGATCCGGGCAGGCCACGGTCGACGCCTGCCCAGGCGCGCCTGCTCGGCTGGGCCGGCCGCCTGTTCCATTTCGCGGCGATGGCGGGCCTGGGGCTGTTCGGTCTCTACATCGTCCTGCGGGCGACCGGCGCCACCTTCAGGAACTTCGACCAGTGGCATGCGCTGGTCGCGAGCCTGCCGATGCGGACGGCTTCCGACTGGATCGCCAACCTCGGCATCGGCATGCATTTCGTCATGGGCGCGATCCTGGTGCTGGCCTGGCCGATCCTGTTCTCGTCGCGGATCCGTGCCCGCCATCGCGCCGTGCATCGCTGGACGGGCCGGGTCTACGTGACGGCCGGCTTCCTCGCCGGGGTCGGCGGCCTGTCGTTCATCGTCACCCACGGCGCGTACGCGCCGCCGGCGTCCGTCGCGTTCGCGGTCTGGGGGTCGGTGCTGATGCTGAGCGCGGTCATGGCCTATGTGCACGCGCGGGCGAAGCGATTCGACCTGCACCGCGCCTGGGCGATCCGCCTGTTCGCGATGGTGCTGGGTTCGTGGGTGTTCGACCTGGAGATCCGCGCCTGGAACGACCTGACCGGCGGCATCGGCGTGGGCAAGGACAATGCGTTCGGCCCCTTCGACTACGCGATCCTGTACCTGTTCTTCGTCCCCAACATGCTCGTCGCCGAATTCTTCATCCGGCGCCAGCACCAGCGGCTTTCTTCGCTGCCGCGCCAGCTGCGATGGCCAGCGGCGGCCGCTCTAGCCGCCGCCGGCGCGGTATTCGCCTATGCGATCGTTGTGGTCAGTGCCACGCCTGGTGGAAAGTACGGGAAGCATCTGCTGCAGCTGCTGGCCGGCTGAGGCATTGCATCGTCGCCGGAACTGCGACGTGTCCGGTTCCACTATCGCTCGAGGCGCTCCTCGGCGAGCCTACCGCTCGCCGACAGGTAGCAGGGAAGACAAATCCCCGCGTAGCGGTAGCCGGCACCGGACTCAACCCCCGGTACTGGCGGGCGCTACCAGGCGAAGCGCGCGGGCGTCGTCGCCGACCCGGTACGAGCCGCCGGCCGCCAGCGTCTCCGGTGACGGCAACTCGCTCCCGGTGCTCCACGGCACGGGCTGGCGCGGGCCGGGCAGGTAGGCGACCCAGGTGCCGTATCCGTCGCCATCGCCGAGGATGTAGTCGACCGGCACGCGCAGATCCCACGGTCCGCCGCCGGCCGCTTCCTCGCCACGGGTCGGAACCTTGAACGACCACGTGCGCGCCTGTTCGACCGCGTTCCTGGCGAAGACGCCACGCCAGCGCTCCATGGTTTTGGGCGGCACCACCGTCTTCAGGTTGACCTGCTCGGCCATCGCGTCCTGGACGCGGCCGTCCGGGCCGACCCGCAACATCAGGTAGACGACGGCTTGGACGTCTTCGCGTGCGGCGTTCGACGGATACTTCGGCGGCTTCTGGTCCATCGGCTCCAGGTCGTATCCCTCGTCCTTCAGCGCATAGAAGCTGGCGCCGCGCAGCTCGATGCGGAAATTGCCGTCGTCCTGGGGCGTCAGCACGATCTGCAGGCCCACGCGGTTGCGCATCGCTGCCGGCTTCCCGTCCGCCAGCACCGGCTCGAACCGCCACTGCCGGACATGGGCGTCGATGAATTCGCGCAGCTTCGCGGTCAGCTTCCCGCTCTTGTCCAGCGTGTAGCGTTCGACCACGCCCTGCGCATCGACCTGGATTTCGCCGGTCACCAGCATGCTGGCTTCCATCCGGTCGCGCGGCATCGGCGGCGGCGGCGGCCCCGCGGATGCCAGCCCGGCCCAGGCCAGCAGCAGCATCCCCAGCCACATCTTCTTCATGATCACCTCCCCTGGTGTCGAGGAGAATGTAGCCGGCGGCCGGCGCCGACGAATCCGGCCACTGGTACCAGTGCGGTCAGCACGGCGCAAACCAGCAGCAGTTCGAACCCCGCGCGCCGGCGGGCGTCCCGCCACAGCCGCTGATGGGCGCTGGCCAGGTAGAAGCCGGTTGCGGCCAGCGCGGCCAGGACCAGATAGAGGGCGATCATCCGGCCCGGATCCCGACCATCGCATCGTCGCCCATGTCCAGCCTCAGGTATCGGCCCTGGGATCCAGTTGCGTCAGCAGTGCGATACGCTTCGAAGCCTGTGCGCCACCGGCGCTCATGTCGGTGATCGCATCGGCTCCGGCACCCTGGTCCTGCTGCCCGGGCCGGACTACCGCCTGCAGGCGTCCCCAGGTCCTTCCGGACAGATAGAAGTTGACCGGAATGCGCACGCGTGCAGTGCCGTCCGTGAACGCCAGGTCGTCGGTCACCACCTTCCAGTCCTTCATCGCCGAACGGATGGCGGCTTCGAACTGCCGCGCATACTTGTCCGCGTCATTGGCGCGCACGAACGCAGCCGTGCGCAAGTCCAGGCTTTCCACCACATCGGACACCGGCCTGCCCTCGCGATCGACCGTGACCACCATGCTGGCATTGGCCATGACCCCGGCCGCCGCGGCCTTCTTCGGGTAATAGGGTGGCGGCAGGTGCGATTTGGGCGCGGGCGGCGCCCCGCGTCCACCGTCGCCCTCGCGGGACTCGAAGAATTTGGCATCCACGATCTGGACCGCCATGTCACCTTTTCCGGCAGGGATGGCATGCAGGGTCAGTTCGACCCGGGCCTGGACCGGAACCGGCTGCCCGTTCTCGACCACCGGCTCGAAACGCCATTCCCGGATGCGCCGTTCCAGCACGCGGTCGATCTCGTCCCCGACCGATCCGGACAGCTTGAACGATTCCACCGTTCCGTCGGCACCCACCTCGATGGTGCCGGAGGTTCCGGTCACCCACACTTCGGCGGCGGCCAGTACGCCGGATGACAGTGCCAGCAGCGCCAGCCCCGACAGCAGCGCGAATGCGCGCGTCCGCCACGCCTGTACAGATCCACTCATCGGCAACACCCCCTCCCCTGCGGATGCGCCGATTCTAATCGTCCGCGCCGGGCCGCGGTGCGACGGCCATCCCGCCTCCATGCACGGCGCATAATCCCTGCGACCCCCGGGAGCACTGCATGCCCAACAGCCTGAGCCTCGAACTCGCCCTGGTCCTGCTGGTGGCGGCGATCATCGCCGTGCCGCTGTTCCGCAGGCTCGGCCTGGTCGCGGTGCTGGCCTACCTGGCCACCGGGGTGCTGCTGGGGCCGGACGGGATCGGGGTCGTCAGCGATCCGGACCGGATCCTGGCCGCGTCCGAGATCGGCGTGGTGATGCTGCTGTTCGTGATCGGCCTGGAGTTGTCGCCGACGCGGCTGGCGCTGATGCGGCGGACGGTGTTCGGCGCCGGCAGCGCGCAGGTGTTCGTCTCGGCCCTGCTGCTGGCCGGCGTGCTGCTCGCCTACCACGTGCAGTGGAAGGGCGCGCTGGTCGCCGGCCTCGGCCTGGCGCTTTCGTCCACCGCGGTCGGGCTGCAACTGCTGGCCGAGCGCAAGCAGCTCAACAGCGACTACGGGCGGCTGGCGTTCGCGATCCTGCTGTTCCAGGACCTGATCGCGATCCCGCTGCTGGCGCTGATCCCGTTGCTGGGCGGAGTCAAGAACCAGACCCTGACCTGGCCGATGGTCGGCCACGCGCTGGGCGCGCTGGCGCTGGTGTATTTCGGCGGCCGGCTGCTGATGCACCGCGCGCTGCGGGTGGTGGCCGGCACCCAGGCCCCGGAGGTGTTCACCGCCACCGCGCTGCTGGCGGTGCTGGGCAGCGCCTGGATCATGCAGCAGGCCGGGCTCAGTCCGGGCCTGGGCGCGTTCATCGCCGGCGTGCTGCTGGCCGATTCGGAATACCGGCACGAACTGGAATCGCAGATCGAACCGTTCAAGGGCCTGCTGCTGGGCCTGTTCTTCATCGCCGTGGGCATGGGCATCGACTTGGACCGGATCGCGGCCGAACCGGGACTGATCGCCGCCGGCGTGGCCGCGCTGCTGCTGGTGAAATTCGGCGTGCTGTTCGGCGTGGGCCGCATCGCCGGACTGGCCACAGCGCATGCGCTGATGCTGGGCGGCACGCTGTGGCTGGGCGGCGAATTCGCCTTCGTGGTGTTCCAGGAGGCGTTGCGCGTGGGGCTGGTCTCCACCGAAAACCACGACCGCCTGGTGGCGATGGTCGGCGTGTCAATGGCGCTCATGCCCGTGCTGCTGCTGGCGCTGGAACGGCGCGTGCGCCGCCACGAGGCGCACCATGGCGCCGCGCCCGAACACTACGACGAGCCCGATCCGTCGCAGCAACCGCCGCAGGTGGTCATCGCCGGGGTCGGCCGCTTCGGCCAGATCGTGGCGCGGCTGCTGGCCGCGCAGCGCATCCCCTACGTGGCGCTGGAAAGCAGCGCCGAGCAGGTCGAGGACGTGCGCCGCAGCGGCGGCCGCATCTTCTACGGCGACCCGACCCGGCCCGACCTGCTGCGCGCGGCCGGCGCCGCGCACGCGAAACTGTTCGTGGTGTGCACCGACGACCCGGACAGCAACCTGCGCGCGGTGCGGCTGATCCGCCGGCTGTATCCCCAGGCGAAGATCCTCGCGCGGGCGCGCAACCGCCAGCACGCCTGGCGGCTGATGGACCTGGGCACCGAGCCCTTCCGCGAACTGCTGGGCACCAGCCTGGAAGTGGGCGAGCGCGCGCTGGTGGAACTGGGCGTACCGGCCGACGTCGCCGCCGACCATGTCCGCCGCTTCCGCGAACACGACGAGGCCCTGTTGCGCGAGCAATACCTGGTCTACGACGACGCGGCAGCAGTGACCCAGAGCGCACGCCAGGCGCGCGCGGACCTGCTGCGGCTGTTCGAGGCCGATTCGGGCGGCATCGACCGCACGCCGCCAAAGGACTGAGCGGACCGCGCAAGCGCGCTCCCGCGGCAGGAAGACAAGCTCCTCCCCGCCCGCTCGCGCTTGCGTAGGAGCCCGTCTTGCGGGCGACACGAGGGCGCCGGAAGCACGAAGACGACGCCCTGCGCCGACGGCGTCGTGTCGCCCGCAAGACGGGCTCCTACAGAAATCAACAGCGGTGATCGTGCGCGGCAGCGCTCAGCCGCGCGGTTCGCGCAGGAAGCGGGCCATCGACACGCCGGTCTGCGCCGGCACGAATTCGCCGGCGACGTCGACGAAGCCGCGCATCACCGCGATCTCGCGCGGACTGCGGTTGAGGGTGTCGCGCAGGTCCGGGTCGGCGCCGGCGCGCAGCAGGCGCTGGACCACGCCGCGCAGGCCGTGCAGCGCGGCCAGGTGCAGCGGGCCGAAGCCGCGCGGATCCTGCACTTCCAGCGACACGTCCTCTTCCAGCAAGCGCTCCAGGCCGGCCAGGACCACGTTCTCGTCGCAGGCGCCGCCCGGTTCGGCGCGCGCGCCGAGCAGCAGCAGCAGCGGGGTCACGCCGCCGGCGGCCGGCATGTCCGGTTCGGCGCCGGCCAGCAGCAAGGTGTCGAACAGGGTCAGCAAGCGGGTGCGGTCGCGGCCGGTGAAGCCGTACAGGGCGGCGCAGTGCAGCGGCGCCAGGCCCTGGCCGTCGCCGGCATCGATGTCGGCGCCGGCGGTGAGCAGGCGCGCGGCGATGTCGGGCAGACCCAGCGCCGAGGCCAGCATCAGCACGGTCACGCCGCCGGGCAGGCGATGCTCGAGGTCGGCGCCGGCATCCAGCAGCGCGATGACCACCGCAGTCTGGCGCATGCTCACCGCCGCCGACAACGGCGTGGCGCCGCTGTGCGCGGCGTGCTGCGGATCGGCACCGCGGGCCAGCAGCAGATCGACCACGGCGACATGGCCACCGCCGGCGGCGCGCAGCAGGCCGGTGCAGCCCTGGCCGTCGACGGCATCGACCGGGAAGCCGAGTTCGAGCAGGCGCCGCACCGCGTCGGCGTCGCCGGCCATCGCCGCCGACACCACATCGGCCGCGCGCAACGGCCGCCTCGGCAACGGCCACACCCGCCAGTCGAGCCAGTCGGCCAGGTCGCGGCGACCGCTGGCCAGGGCCACGCCCAGCGGAGTCTGGCCGTCGGCGGCGCGCGCCTCGGGCGAGGCGCCCTGTGCGACCAGCCGGCGCAGCGCCGATTCGCGGCCCAGCGCGGCGGCCAGGTGCAGCGCGGTCATGCCGTGGCTGTCGCGCACTTCGCGGTCCACCCCGGCGTCCAGCAACGCATCGAGCAGGCGCAGCCAGCCCAGGCGCACCACCAGCGAAAGCGGCGGATCGCCGGCGGCCGAAGGCGCGAACGGATCGGCGCCCTGCGCGAACAGTTCCAGCGCCAGCTGTTCGTTGGCGCGTGCGGCCTCGTCGCGCTGCGCGCAGACGGAAAGGAACCGGGCCAGTCCGCCGGCACCGGCGGGCGAGGCCCCGTGCCGCAGCAGCACCTGGATCGTGGCGGCCGCGTCGCCGCCCTGGTCGAGCAACGCGGTCAACGCGGTGTGGCCGTCGACCAGCAGTTCCGGATCGGCGCCGTGCGCCAGCAGCCATTCGATCATCGCCGGCTGCGCGCGCAGCACCGGATCGTGCAGCAGCCCGCCCAGTTCGGCCGCCGCGCACAACCGCGCCAGCGCGGCCAGGCCTTCCAGGCGGCCACCCTGCAGGCCGTCGCGCAGCAGTGCCAGCGGCGGACGTTCGTCGACCGGGTTTTCCGCCGCCGCCTCGGCCACGGCGGCGGGCAGCGGATAGGACGGATCGAGCGCCGAGACAATCGACCAGCGACCGGCTTCGGCGGCGACGTCGACCGCGCGGCGGCCGGCGTGGTCGGCCTGGACCGGGTCCACGCCCAGCTCCAGCAGGCGCCGCACCAGCGCCAGCGAAGCCTGTTCGGCGCCGGCAGCCAGGACCAGGGCATTGCGGCCTTCGCCGTCGGCGGCGGCCAGGTCGATCTTCTGCGTGGCCAGCTGTTCGAGCACGCCGCCGCGCAGCGCGCGTGCCGCTTCCAGCCAGGGCGTGCGGCCGGCGGCATCTCTCGCCTGGGGATCGGCGCCGGCGGCCAGCAACGCGGCGGCGATGTCGGCATGGCCGGCGAAGGCGGCCTCGTGCAGGGCGGTGCGGCCGGCGCGGCCGACGGCGGAGGCGCGGGCCTTGAACTTGAGCAGCAGCTGTACGCCGGCGGGGTCGTCCTCGTCGCTGGCCGCGGCGGCCAGCAGCGCCGGCTGTCCGCCCGCAGGTTCCGGGCGCGCGCCGCGTTCCAGCAGGAAGCGGGCCAGGCGCCAGTTGCCGCTGGCGCAGGCCACGCCCAGCGGCGAGAAGCCTTCGTGGTTGAGTGCGTCGATCTCGGCGGCGGCGTCGCGCAGCAGCGCGGCCACGCCCGGATCGGTGCTGCGCGCGGCGTGGTGCAGGGAAGTGTTGCCGTCGGCGTCGGCGGTGCGCGGATCGGCACCGTTGGCGAGCAGGGTCATCACCGCTTCGGGGCGGCCATGCCAGCTGTCGCGGGTGGCGGCCAGCAGCGGCGACATGCCGCCGTCGCCGGCGTTGAGGTCGACGCCGCGCGCGATCAGCGCGCGCAGCAGGCGCAGATCCGGCAGCACCGCCGCCAGCGCGGCGAGGCTGCGCTGGTCGCGTTCGCCGGCCGGGGGCGGCGCATGCGCGTCGGCGCCGGCGTCCAGCAGCTGCAGGGCGCGGTCGACACGGCCGGCACGGGCGGCGGCGTGCAGTTCGGCAGCCAGGCTGGCGGGATCGGCGGCCAGTTCGGCCGGCAGCGGCTCCGGGGCAGGCCCGGGGTCGAAGCTGGCGGTGGCGAGGAATTCGAGCGGGCCGGCCAGCACCGGCGGCGGCGGTGCGCGCTGCACGGACAGATGCAGCAGCGGCTGCAGCAGCGCCAGCGCCGCGGCCACGCCCCAGCGCAGGGGCGAGTCCAGCAGGCCGGGCCAGCCGAGCAGCAGCAGTCCGCCCAGGACGACGGCCACCGCGGCGGCTACGCCCAGCCCGGACCAGCTGGTGGCGTCCTGTTGCGGCAGGCGCCGCCACAGCGCCGGCAGGGACGCGTCCTCGCGCTCCATCGCCCGCCACACCGGCCAGGTCCGCCACAACCCCAGCAGCAGGGCGGCGCCCATGGCGCTCACCCCCAGCGTCGCGCCGAGGCTACCGCTCTGGCGCAGCGCCTGCAGCGGCCAGGCCAGCAGTGCGAACGCCAGCAGCAGGCCCAGGCCCCACAACAGGAACAGCCCGGACAGCGAACGTTTCAGCGCCTGCGGCGTGCCGGGCAGCGTGCGGCTGCCGTGCCACCAGGACACCGCCAAGGCCATCGCCAGCTGGGCCAGCAGGCCCGGCAGCAGCGCGATCGGCGCTTCGATGCCGGCCAGCAGGCCCAGCACGATGCCGATGGCGGCGGCGCCCAGCGCGAACCGGCGCTGGCGGCGATCGGCTTCAGCCATCGTCGCCTACCGGTGCCGGGCCGGACCGCGACGGGTCGGGCGGGAACTGGATGTGGAAGCCGCGGCCGGACAGGTTGGCGCGGACCACATCCGCGTCGGACAGGGCCAGGCGGCGCTCGGGCGTCAAGGCCAGTTCCAGGACGAAGGCCAGTTCGCCCAGCTGCGCGCGGACCGGTCCGGGCACCCGCTCGAAATCGTCGCGGGAGGCAAGGAACACGTACGTGTCGGCTTTGCGGAGACTCTTGTAGACGTAGGCTTGCATGCGCGCGCGCCGCGCCCTGCCTTGGAATGTGGGGGAACCCCGGGGATTGTGTCGGAAATGCGGCAGACGCGGAAGCGCGGCGCGGAATGCATGGAAACACCGCGACGGTTCAGTTTCCTCACTGCCGGGCCGCGCCGGCTCTGTGGCTATACTCGCCGGCCAGCCGCCGCCCGCAGTTTTCCCGTTTGCAAGCCGCCTCCGTCCCGTCGCGCATCGCACCGCTCGCCATCGCCGCCCATACCGCGACCACCGCGCTCGGTGCCGGCCTGGAGGCGCAGCGCGAGGCGCTCGCTTGCGGCCGTGGCGGTCTGCGCCGCAACGATTTCGGCGATGCGCCGCTGGAGTGCTGGATCGGCCGCGTCGAGGGCCTGGAACAGGTGCCGCTGCCGGCGACGCTGTCGTCCTGGGAATCGCGCAACCACCGGCTCGCCTGGCGCGCGCTGCGGCAGGACGGTTTCGACGCGGCCGTCGCCGCGGCGCTCGAACGCCATGGTGCGCAACGCGTGGCGGTGATCGTCGGTACGTCCACCTCCAGCATCGGCGAGACCGAGGCCGCCTACACGCGATTGGAAAATGGCCGTTTTCCCGGGGCGCTGACGCAGCGGCACGTGCACAGCCCGCACGCGCTGGGCGATTTCGTCGCCCTGGCCACCGGCGCGCTTGGGCCGTGCCTGACCGTGGCCACCGCCTGCTCCTCCAGCGCCAAGGTGTTCGCACTGGCGGCGCGGATGCTGCAGGCCGGGCTGGCCGACGCGGCCGTCGTCGGCGGCGTGGACACGCTGTGCGGCAGCGTGCTGTACGGCTTCAACGCGCTGCAGCTGGTGTCGTCCGATCCGTGCCGCCCGTTCGATGCGGACCGCGACGGCCTGTCGCTGGGCGAGGCCGGCGGCTTCGCCCTGCTCGAACGCGACGCACCGCAGGCACGCGCCTGGCTGGCGGGATACGGCGAATCCAGCGACGCCCACCACATGTCCGCGCCGCATCCGCAGGGACTGGGCGCGCAGCGGGCGATGGCCCATGCGCTGGCGCGCGCCGGCCTGGAGGCCGGCGCGATCGGCTACCTCAACCTGCACGGCACCGCCACGCCGGCCAACGACAGCGTCGAGGCGCGGGCGGTCGCGGCGCTGTTTCCCGACACCCTGCACGCCAGTTCGACCAAGGGCTGGACCGGGCACACGCTCGGCGCGGCCGGCATCGTCGAATCGGTGTTCGCGCTGCTGGCACTGGAGGACGGACTGCTGCCGGGCACGCTCAACAGCCATCGGCCCGATCCGGCCTGCGGCCCGCAGATCCGTTTCGAACCCGCCCCGCGCACGGTCGCGCATGCGATGAACAACGCCTTCGGCTTCGGCGGCAACAACTGTTCGCTGGTGTTCGCGCGCGCATGAACGCCACGCCTTCGTTCACCGCCGGCGTCGAAGGCATCGGCCTGTGGGCCACGCAGGCGCCGTCATGGGCGGCGTACCGTGCGTGGCGCACCGGCGGCGTCACGCCCGAACCCGTCGCCCGCCCCGCGCCGTCGCTGCTGCCGCCCAACGAACGCCGGCGCGCACCGGACACGGTGCTGGTCGCGCTGGAGGCGGCGCAGGCGGCGTGCATCGACGCCGGCCGCGATCCGGCGACGCTGCCTTCGGTGTTCGTCTCCACCTATGGCGACCTGGCGATCACCGACCACCTGTGCCGGACCCTGGCGACCGCGCCGCGGGAACTGTCGCCGACCCGTTTCCACAACTCGGTGCACAACGCCGCGGCCGGCTACTGGACCATCGGCACCGGCGCGATGGAACCGGCCACCGCGCTCAGCGCCGGCCCGGCGGGCTTCGCCATGGGCCTGCTGGAGGCCATCGCACTGCGCGCTGCCGGCGCGCCCGCCGTGCTGCTGGTCGGTTACGACGGCCCCTCGCCCGAGCCCCTGCACCAGGTCGCGCCGAGCGCGGGCCTGCTCGGCGGCGCGCTGGTCTTCGGCCCGGCAGTGGCCGGGCGGACGCGATTGCGCGTGTCGGTGGAGGACGGGGAAACAGCGACACGGGCCAACCCCGCCGCACCGGGCAATGCGATGGCGCCGATGCTGGCCCTGTTCGATGCACTGGCGCAGGGCGCCGGCAACGCGCTGCTGCCGGCAGGTCCCGGTCGCGTCCTGCGCCTGGAACTGGACCGTGGCTGACCGGGGCATCGACCGCGACCGGGTCGCGGTGGTGATCCCGGCGCTCAACGAGGCGCTGCGGATCCGCGAAGTGGTCGAGCAGACCCTGCGCCATTGCCCGTGGGTGATCGTGGTCGACGACGGTTCCGACGACGGCACCGGCCAGCGCCTGGCCGGCCTGCCGGTGACGGTGCTGCGCCACGAGCACCGTCGCGGCAAGGGCGCGGCGCTGCGTACCGGTTTCGCCGAAGCGCATGCACGCGGAGCGCAGGGCGTGCTCACCCTCGACGGCGACGGCCAGCACGATCCGGCCGACCTGCCGCGCCTGCTCGACGCGGCGGTCCGGCATCCGCGGTGCATCGTGATCGGTGCGCGCCTGCGCCATCGCGCCGCCGCGCCCGTGCACCGGCGCATGGCCAATGCGTTCGGCGACTGGGGCGTGGCCTGGGCGGCCGGCCACCGCATCGCCGACACCCAGAGCGGGCAGCGCTTCTATCCCGCCGCGGTGATCGCGCTGGACGGGGTGCCGGGCGAGGACTTCGTGTTCGAGGCGCAACTGCTGATCTCCGCGGCGCGGCGGCTCGGCATGCGCTGCGTGTCGGTGCCGGTGGAGACCCGCTACGGCGGCGGCGACGGCGGTCCGCTGCGACGCAGCCACTTCCGTCCGCTGCGCGACCTTTACCGGATCACCTCGCACGTGGTGCGCCAAGTGTTGCTGCACGGCGATGTGTGGCGCGAGTACCGGCGCGTGCGCGCGCAGGCACCGCAGGTCGACCGCGGCTGAATGCGCGTGGCGCGCGGATGGTTTCCGACGACACGGTGACTGCGCTGTCACCGATGCCTGCGCGCTGGTATAAGAATCGCTCTGCCCTTGGGGAGGGATGCGTCCGATGACCGGGTTGTTGCTGTTGCAGATCGCCGTGATCCTGGTGGCCGCGCGCCTGTGCGGATTGCTGCTGGTCCGCTTCGGCCAGCCGCCGGTGATCGGCGAGATGGCCGCCGGCGTGCTGCTGGGCCCGGTGGTGTTCGGTGCGGCGCTGCCGGAACTGCATGCGGCGCTGTTCCCGGCGGGATCGCTGCAGGGGCTGTCGGCGCTGTCGACCCTGGGCCTGGTGCTCTTCATGTTCGTGATCGGCGCCGAGTTGCGCGCACCGGAAGGCGCACGCGCACAGGTGCTGGCGGCCATGCGCGTGGCCGCGTTGTCGGCGCTGCTGCCGTTCGGCCTGGCGCTGGCGGTGGCGGCACCGCTGCTGCACGGTTCGCTGGCGCCGGCGGGCGTCGGCTTCTGGCCGTTCGCCCTGTATCTGGGGGTGGCCCTGTCGGTCACCGCATTCCCGGTGCTGGCGCGGATCCTCAAGGACCGCCAGCTGCAGCAGACCCGGATCGGCCGCCTGGCCCTGTCGGCCGCCGCGCTGCTGGACGTGGGCGCCTGGGTGGTGCTGGCGCTGCTGGTCGCGCTCACCGGCGGCGGCGGCTGGTCGAGCCTGGTCCGCACCCTCGCCGGGCTGGCCCTGCTGCTGGTGCTCGTCTACGCCGGGCTCAAGCCGCTGTACGCCTGGCTGGTCCGCCGCCACGCCAGCGACGGCAAGGCGTCGGGCACGGTGCTGGCGGCGATGCTGGTGGGCCTGCTGGCCTGCGCGGCGGCGACCGAGTGGCTGCACCTGCACGCGGTGTTCGGTGCCTTCCTGTTCGGCACCTGCCTGCCGCGCGACGACCGCCTCACCCACAGCCTGGTCGAGCGCATCGAGCACCTGGCGCTGATCATGCTGATGCCGGTGTTCTTCGTCCTGGCCGGCATGGGCACCACCGCCGATGCGTTCACCTTGACCGGCATCGGCGCGTTCGTGCTGATCCTGGCGGTGGCGGTGGCGGGCAAGCTGGCCGGCGGCGGCCTCGGCGCGAAACTGTCCGGCTACGGCACCCGCGACAGCCTGGCGGTGGGCTCGCTGATGAACGCACGCGGCATGATCGAGCTGATCGTGATGAAGGTCGGGCTGGACGCGGGCCTGATCGGTCCGGAGATGTTCACCCTGCTGCTGCTGCTGGCGATGACCACCACGCTGATGACCGGACCGCTGCTGGGCCTGCTCGGCCGGGCCTCGGCGCAGCCCGACGCCGACCCGTCCGTCGCCGCCGGCAAGTAGCGCGCGGCGGCGGGGCGCTCAGGCCATGCCGCCGTTGACCCCGATCACCTGGCCGTTGACGTAGCCGGCCGCATCCGAACACAGGAACGCGACCAGCGCGGCGACTTCCTCCGGCCGGCCGACGCGGCCGGCGGGCACCAGTTGCTTCACCGTCTCGGGCGGGAACTGCGCATCGGCCATCGCTCCTGCGATCACGCCCGGGGCGACGACATTGACGGTGATGCCGCGGCTGGCCATCTCCCGCGCCAGCGATTTCGAGGCGCCGTGCAGCGCCGCCTTGGCCGCCGCGTAGTTGGCCTGGCCGCGGTTTCCCAGCACCGCGGCCACCGACGACACGCTGACGATGCGGCCCCAGCGCGCGCGCGCCATCGGCAGCAGCAGCGGCCGGGTGACGTGGAAGAAACCGTGCAGCGACACGTCGATCACCCGCCGCCACTGCGCATCGCTCATGCCGGCCATCGGCGCATCGTCGTGGATGCCGGCGTTGTTGACCAGCACGTCGATGGGCCCTTCGGCCAGCAGCGCCGCCAGCGCGGCTTCGACCGCCACGCCATCGGCCACGTCGAAGGCGACCGCTTGTGCGTGCCCGTCGCGCGCGCGGATCGCCGCGGCCACGGCTTCGGCGCGGGCGGGGTTGGCGTGCGCGTGCACGACTACCGCCATGCCCGCGTCGGCCAGCGCCTGGCAGATCGCACCGCCGATGTCGCCGCTGCCGCCGGTGACCAGGGCCCGGCGTGAAGGAGTCTGCGTCGAAGTCATGCGCCATTGTAGGAGCCGGCCTTGCCGGCGACACAACGCCCTGGCACAGGCGACGCCCTCTGGTTCCGGCGTATCGCGCCGCACGTGGGGATGCGCCTGTGGAAGAAGCATCCCGTCCTCTCCAGAATCCGACCTTCTCCGGGCTTTTCGCGCAGGCGAAGGAGCGCGCCGCGCCCGCGAGGTGGCCAGGGCGCCGGGCAAGCTGGTTGGGCTGGCCCTGGACGCCGCAGCCGTGTCTTCGGTGGAGAGCGAAAGGCTTCGGCTCCGGACGGGGCCACCGTGCCTGTCGGACCTGGGGGAAAAGCGCTGGCTCCGGACGGGGCCGCCGTACCCTGGGGGTCTGGCGCATCGCCCGGCTCCGCCGTCCATGGCTCCGACGAGCGACCGCAGGCCATCCATGGCCTGCTTGCGCCAGACCCTCAGGGCACGACGTCCTTCGCGAGAGTTTGGGTCGTGGCTTCGTTCGGCGAAAAACCAGTGGCCAAGCGAAGGCAGGACGAAGCAACGCACCATCCGCATCGCCGGCAACAACCAATCACCATCATCCCCGTGCAGGCGGTTGTAGGAGCCCGTCTTGCGGGCGACAAGAGGTCGGAATCATGGGGCGTCGCCTGTACCGTCGGCACCCGCGGGAATCATGAAGGCGTCGCCTGTGCCGACGGTGTCGCGTCGCCCGCAAGACGGGCTCCTACAACCGCCCGCGCGGGGACCACGGTTGAGCGGGCTGAACGAAGCCACGCCCCCAACGCCTTTGCTCCGCTCCTGCGGCTCTTGCCTTCTCCCTCAGTTCGGAAAAGAATCTTTATCCGGCGGCTTCGAGCATCGCCACTGCGCGCCCGCTGGCCAACAGGCGTCCGTCGTGCGCGATGCGGAACGCGTACTGCTGGCTGGCCTCGCCGGCGACGAGGAGTTCGGCTTCGCCTTCAAGAATGCCGGGCAGGTCGTCGATGCGCGCCACCGCCAGTTCGACCTCGCGCAACGCCACCAGCATCCCGGCCCTGGCGCGGCCGCCCTGCCCGCGTGCAAGCAGGCCGCCATGCACCGCCATCGCCTGTGCGCCGTATTCGCACAACGCCAGCGCATGCAGCCGGCCGCGCGCGCGCAGCGGATGCGCCGGATCGCACTGGTTGCGGGCCCGAAGTTGGATGCGCTGCGCGTCCCAGGCGACCACTTCATCCCACAGGCACATCGGGCCCTGGTGCGGGACCAGGGCGAGGATACCGGCGCGGTCGACCACCACGGTCATGCGGCGCGCTCCGCCGCCGGCGCGCGGGCGATCAGCAGCGCCAGCACGAAGTTGAACAGCACCCCCAGCGCCACCGTGCCGCCGATCGCGCGCAGCACCGGGATCGAGGACAGCGCCAGCAGGCTGAACACCAGCAGCGTGGTCAGGCTGCACACGATCAGCGCATGCAGCGTGCGCAGCTGTTCCTGGCGGTCATCGCCGGCGTGGTCGAAGAACAGCGCGTAGTCCAGGCCCAGGCCGGCAGCGAGGATCAGCGCGACCAGGTGGAACAGGTTCAGCTCCACGCCCAGGCCGCGCAGCACCGCCAGGATCAGCAGCGTGGCCAGCGCCATCGGTGCCAGCACGCGCAACACCCGGCGCGGCGCGCGCAGCGCCAGCCACACCGTGCCGGCCAACAGCAGCGCGGCCACCGCCAGTGCGGCGAGCAGGCGCACGCGCCATTGCGCGACCAGCGACTCGGAAGCCTGCTTGAGGTCCAGCAGCCGCGCGCCCAGCGGCGCGACCGCGGCGGACAGCGCGTCCGGATCGTGCAGGCCGGTCAGTGAGACCAGCGCGGTGGCGTGGTCCGGACCCTGCAACAGGAGTCCGGATACCGCCAGTTCCAGCGGCGTGCCGGCCAGGTCGCCCGCGGTCAGCGGCGCGGCCGCGCGTGCGACGGCCACGTCGTCCACGAACGGCGCGAAGGCATCGTCGCGGAACGGCAGGTCGGCCAGCGCCTCGGCCAGCGACCGCTGCAGCGTGGGCGTGTCGGGCAGTTCCCGCTGGCGCGCGCGCTGGGTCTCCGCGCTGGGCAGGTAACGCGCGGCCAGGTCGTAGCCATCGAGTACGCCGTCGGCCCGCAGGCGCTGCAGCACCGGCGGCAACCGTTCGGACGTCCGCAACGCCGCCTCGGCATCGGCGCCCTGCACGGCCAGTACGTAGCGCACGTCCGGCGCGCCCAGTTCGGCGCGCAGCTGCGCATCGCGCTGCAGGTCGGCCGGCGGCACCGGGGTCAGGCGCGACAGGTCGTTCTGCCAGAACGCGCCGGGCGCGAACGCGACTACGCCCAGCGCCAGCAGCGCGACCGCGGCCAGCGTCCATCTTGGCCGCGGCAGCCGCTCCACCCCGCGCCACAGCCGCGCCAGCACGCGCGAGTCGGCCGGATCGCGCCGTGCCGGGGTCACCAGCCGCGGCAGCAGCCAGCGCGTGCAGGCCGCGGCCACCGCCAGGCCAGCGATGGTGAACACCGCCAGCTGCTTGAGTCCTTCCACGCCGGAGAACAAAAAGGTGGCATAGGCAATGCAGGTGGACGCCACGCCGGTGACCAGCGTCGGCCACAGTGCGCGCACGCTGGCGCGCGGCGACTGGCCCGGGCGCAGATGGCTGAAGAAATGGATCGGATAGTCCTGGGCCACGCCGATCAGGGTGAAACCGAAGGCGATGGTGATGCCATGCACCCCGTCGAACAGCAGCGCCACCGCACCCAGTCCTGCCAGCCCGCCACTGGCCAGCGGCAGCGCGCCGAGCAGCGGCATGCTCCAGCGCCGGTAGGCCAGGCCCAGCAGCAGCAGCAGGCCCAAAGTATCGGCGGTACCGATCCAGCGCATCTCGCGCTCGGTGCGGTCGCGGATGGCGACGGCGAAGGCGCCGGGGCCGGAGATTTCCAGGGTCGCTACGGCGGTGGCTCCGGTCGCGGTGGCGGCGAAGGCGTCCTGGATCGCGGCGAGCGCCGCCTGTTGCCCGGCGCTGTCGAAGCCCGGTGCACGCGTCTGCACCATCAGCAGCGCCTGCGTGCCGGCGCGGTCGAACCACACCCCGTGGCGTCGCTTCGGCGCGTTCGCCGGTTGCCACAGTTCGGCCAGGCGCAGCGTCTCCAGGGTCGGGTCGGACGGCAGCAGCGGTTCGACCAGGTCGGCCGCCGGCGAGCCCAGGTCCTGCACGCGCTGCTGCAGCTCGTCGCGCAGGAGCGCCGCGTCCAGCGGCTGCGTGTCCAGCGTCGGCGACAGCAGGTAGCGGTACGGACGCAGATGTTCGGGCACCGCATCGATGCCGCCGTGGTCGCCGTTGGCGGCCAGCGCGATCTGCGGCCGCGCGGCCAGCGCCGCGCGCAACGCCTGCGAACGCAGTGCCAACGCCTCGGGCGGCGCGCCCGACAGCGCCAGCAGCAGCACCCGCGAACCCGGGCCTTCGCCCAGTTCGTCCACCAGCAGCACCTGCGCCGGCGTGCGCGGCGTGGGCAGGAAGCGGCGCAGGTCCTCCTCCATGCGCAGGCCGCGGCCCAGCGCCCAGCCGGCCAGGGCCAGCAGCGCCAGCCAGGCCAGCAGCAGGGCGATGCGCGCGCCGGCGCGCGGCGGGATCACGCTCACCCGCCGTCGCCGTGGCACAGCGCGGCCAGCGCGGCCGGATCCTCCACTCCGGCCGCCGCCGCCGCGGCACCGGCCATCAGCGTGCGCTGCGGCTCGCCCTTGGCCGGATGGCTTTCCACGCAACGCAGTTCGGCGCCGCGACCGTGCAGGTCGATGCGCTGCAGCCACGCGGCCAAGCGCGGATCGCGCGGCACCAGGCGCAACGTCCAGCGTTCGCGCACTCCATCGGCCTGTACCGTGTAGGTCTTCTGCAGCAGTTCGCGGTCGCCGGCCAGCAGCGCGCCGAAACCGGCCTGCACCGCGGCCAGTTCCGGCACCTGCGCCAGCGCGATCCGGCGCGGCGCGCGGCCGGCGCGCTCGACCAGCGCCTCGCCGTCGGCCAGGGTCGTGGTCTCGGCATAGGGCGTGTCCACCTGCCGGACCAGGCGGCCGTCGGTTTCGCGCCGGTATTCGCCCTGCAGCCGCAGCGGCTGCCTGAGCATGGGCGAATCGCGCAGTTCGACGAACACGGTGCGGCTGGGCGCCGGCCGTGCCACCGCCTGCAGGATCCAGGCGGCGTCGACCGGGCCGGCCGGCTCAGGCGCCGCGGCGCAGGGCAGCGCGGCCGCGCACAGCGCGACCGCCAGGCGCAGGCGCATGCCCGGACGGCTGCTCGGACGAGAATTCATCGCTGCTTTCGCTCCAGAAATCGTAGAAGTTGAACCAGTTCAGCGGCGCCCGTCGCGCGTGGTGTTCGAGCCGCACGGCGTATGCGGCCACCTGCCGCCGCAGCCACGCGGCGCGCTCGGTACGCGGCGGCGGGCCTTCGGCCACGCCGCCTTCGACCGGCATGTTGGCGAAGGGTTCGAAATGCAGCGCGTAGCGGTTGCCGCCCCGGTACAGGCCGAAGCACAGCAGCACCGGCGCCTGCAGCGCGGCGGCCAGCTTCCACGGGGTGAGCGGGAAGCGCGCCGGGCGGCCGAGGAACGGCACCGTCGCCGTGTCCTCGTGCGGCTGCGCGCGGTCGACCAGCAGCGCCACCAGCGCGCCGGCCTGCAGCGCCCGCTGGATCTCCAGGGCGATCACCGGGCCCGGCTGGCCGCCGTCGATCACGCCCAGCGCCAGCGCCGGATCGAGCGAATCGAAGATTTCCGTCAGCACCGGGTTCTGCGCGCGGTCGAGCACGATCCTCACCGCCAGCCCCGGCCGCCGCCGCGACAGCACCCGCAACGCGTCGAAGCTGCCCAGGTGCGAGCCGAACAGCAGCGCGCCGCGACCGGCGTCGACCAGCGCCTCCAGCGGCGCCAGGCCGTGCACGCGGATGTCGAAGCGGCCGGTCTGCCCGCCGAGCAGGTAGACGCGGTCGAGGATGGTCGCGGCGAAGGTGTGGATGTGGCGCGCCACCGCCCACGACCCGGCGCGATGCCCGGTGGCCCGCGCCAGCCACGCGCGCGACGCGCGCCGTTCCAGTCCGCGCACCAGCAGGAAATACAGGGTGATCGGATACAGGCACAGCCGCGCCAGGCCGCGTCCGCCATGCCGGGCGATGGCCACGATCAACGCCAGCGAAGCGCGCGTGCCGCCCTCGGGCCGGCGCTTCCATGGCGGCGATGCCGGAGCGCTGCGCTCAGTCATGCGCGACCGCCTGCACTTCGCCGCGCGCCAGCACGCCGGCTTCGCCGCGCACTTCGAAGCGCCAGCGCGGCGCGGCGCCTTCGAGCACGACCTCCGCCGTCTGCCCCGGCGACAGCGGGCGCAGGAACTTCACCTGCGGCAGGCGCAGCGGCCCGAGCGGGCCATGGGCGGATTCGACCGCCGCGAGCACGCGCTCCAGCAGCACCACGCCCGGCACCAGCGGGCGGCCCGGGAAGTGCCCGGCCAGGCAGGGATCGTCGTGCGGGAGGGTGAAGCGCATCGGCCAAGGATAGTCGCGGTGTCGCCGCGCGGGCGCGGCGGCGCGGATTCAGCGCAGCAGGCCGCGCCAGAACCCCGGGCCCAGCGCCGCCATCCGCCGCGCGAACTCGACGCCGTTGCGGTAGGGGCGCTGCGGGAAACGCCGCTTGCGGTACTGGAACTCGGCGAGCATGAACCCGCCGACCAGCCCGTAGTTGAGCAGGTTGGCGAACCACGACCAGGCCGAATGCGGGACCGCGACCCAAGGCCTGAACCCGAGCGAATACAGCACCCCGCCGGGCACCGCGCACAGCGCGAGCGCGGCGTTGGCCACCGACAGGAACGCCAGCAGCGCCGCCCAGGCCGCGGTCAGTCCGCGCGCATAGGCCGGCAGGCCCTCCGGCAACGTCCAGCCGGACTGCGCGTACAGCGCCGACACGATCCGGGTGACCAGCGGCGTGCGACCGCCGCGCAGGCTGCGCGCGAACCACCACGCCAGCCAGGCGGTGAACAGCACCGGCGGCGCGAGCAGCAGCAGGTCCAGCCACACCGAGCCGGCCAATCCGTCCAAGCCGGCCAGCAACATCGCCAGCAACCCCAGCGCCCACCAGCGGCGGCGCAGCAGCGGGCCGGCCAGCAGCAGCAGCGCCAGGTCGGCCAGCGCCAGCGCCGACCAGATCCCGCCACGGGTGCCGGCCATGTGCGCCAGGAAGGGATAGGCCACGCCCAGCACGACCTGGACCGGCAGGGCCAGCGCCGCGGCCCGGTCGCCGCGGGCCGGTGCGTCCACCGCGGCCTGCACCTCAGCCGGCGCGTTGCGACTGGACATGCGCCGACAGCGCGCGCAGCGAGGCGAAGGCGCGCCGGTCGTCCTCGCCGTCGGCGCGCAGCTGCACGCCGTAGCGCTTGCCCACCGCCAGCGACAGTTCCAGCGCGTCGATCGAGTCCAGGCCCAGGCCCTCGTTGAACAGCGGCGCCTCCGGGTCGATCGCGTGCGGGTCCACCCCGTCCAGGTTCAGGCTCTGGACCAGGAGTTCGGCCAGTTCGCGTTCGGCGGCGGTCTGTTGCGACATCTTCGTTCCGGTGTTCCACGCAAGGCCGGCCACGATCCGGCATCGGCCGCCGCGACGCAAGCCCGAGATGAACGCAGCGGCGAGCGCCCGCGCTATCATCCCGGCCTCCACACGCGACCCGCCCGCCGTCTCCCGCATGAACCCCGCCGATCCGCCGAACTCCCCGTCCGCGCCGGCGGCGCGCACGGACCCGGCGGCAACGGCGGCAAATGCCCTCGTCGCGCCCACCGCGCCCGGAAACACCGGCGTACCGGTCGATGTCCTGGTGATCGGCGGCGGCCCGGCCGGGACCACCGCCGCAACCTTCCTGGCCCGCCGCGGCTGGCAGGTGGTCCTGCTGGAAAAGGACCGGCATCCGCGCTTCCACATCGGCGAATCGCTGCTGCCGATGAACCTGCCGATCCTCGCGCGCCTGGGCGTGCTGGAGCAGGTCCGCGCCATCGGGGTGCACAAGCCCGGCGCCGACTTCCCGATGCGCGGCGACCGCGACAGCGTCAACGTGTTCCGCTTCGACCGCGCGCTCGATCCGGAATTCGGCTACGCCTTCCAGGTCAAGCGCGCGGAGTTCGACGAACTGCTGTTCGCCAACGCGCTGGCCAGCGGCGTGGACGCGCGCCAGCAGGCCAAGGTCGAGCGCGTGGACTTCGATGGCGATGGCCGCCCGGCGGCGGTGCATGCGCGCGACGCCGATGGCAACGCGCTGGCCTTCCGCCCGCGCTACCTGGTCGACGCCAGCGGCCGCGACACCTTCCTCGGCAGCAGGCTGAAGCTGAAGAAGAAGAACCCCGCGCACCAGTCGGCGGCGATCTTCAGCCACTTCAGCGGCGTCGCCCGGCGACCGGGCGAGGAAGCCGGCAACATCACCGTCGAGCGCTTCGCCCACGGCTGGATGTGGCTGATCCCGCTGCGCGGCGACGTGATGAGCGTGGGCGCGGTGTGCTTCCCCGAATACCTCAAGACCCGCACCGGCGACAACGAGTCGTTCCTGATGCAGACCCTGCGCGACACACCCTCGGTGTGGGCGCGCATGCAGCAGGCCGAGCGCATCGCCCCGGTCCACGCCACCGGCAACTACTCCTACACCTGCGAACGCATGCACGGCCCGGGCTGGGTGATGGCCGGCGACGCCTTCGCCTTCGTCGACCCGGTGTTCTCATCCGGCGTCTACCTGGGCATGAACGGCGGCGAGCAGGCGGCGAAGATGGTCGACGCGGTCCTGCGCGATCCCTCGCGCGAAGCCGCCGGGCAGAAGGCGATGGACCGGCGCCTGCGCCGCGGCCTGCGCCACATCTCCTGGTTCATCTACCGCTTCAACACGCCGGTGATGGAGGCGCTGTTCGCACAGCCGCGCAATACGCTGCAACTGGAGCAGGCGGTGATCTCGATGCTGGCCGGCGACGTGTTCGACAACCGGGCGGTGCGTTGGCGGCTGCGCGTGTTCCGCCTGGTCTACGCGCTGACCGCGTTGCAGCTGGCGCCGCAGGCGCTGCGTGGCTGGCTGCGGCGGCGGCGCCAGGTCGGCCAGGACTTCAGCGGCGACACGCTGCAGGGCGGCAATCCGTGAGCCGGCCACAGCCGTTCTCCGGCGCCGGCGCGCAGCTGGACATCGCCTACGCGCCGGCCGACAGCCTGGCGCGGCAGCTGGCCGATCCGCGCGTGCTGGCGGTATTCGGCTTCGGCGCCGATGCACCGGTGCTGGACGACCCGCGCTGGCTGCGCGTGCCGCTGCAGCCGCTGGGCGAGGACGCGCCCCTGGTCGAGGTGTGGCGCGCGGGTGCGCCGGTGGCGCATGGCCACGACGACGGCGTGGCCTGGGCCAGCGACGGCCAGCTGCTGTTCGGCGCGCTGGAGATCGACGAGGCCGAGGGCGGGATCGAGGCCGCCGCCGAAGCCGCCTATGCGCGCCTGGCCGCGTTCCAGGCCCGCTGCGAACAGCCGCACCTGCTGCGCGTCTGGAACTACCTGGACGCGATCATCGCCGGCGAAGGCGACGACGAACGCTACCGCCGCTTCTGCGTCGGCCGCGTGGCCGGCATGGGCGCCTACGATCCGGCGCACCTGCCGGCCGCCACCGCGATCGGCCGCTGCGACGGCGTGCGACGGCTGCAGGTGTACTGGCTGGCCAGCCGGCGCCCGGGCATCCCGCTGGAGAATCCGCGCCAGGTCAGCGCCTACCGCTACCCGCGCCAGTACGGACCGCAGTCGCCCAGCTTCGCCCGCGCGATGCTGCCGGCCGACGGCGACGCGCTGCCGCTGCTGATCTCCGGCACCGCGGCCATCGTCGGCCACGCCTCGCGGCACGTCGATTCGCTGCCGGCGCAGCTGGAGGAGACCTTCGCCAACCTCGACAGCCTGCTCGAGGTGGCGCGGCGGCGGCAGCCGCAGTTGCCGGCGGCGTTCGGCCACGACAGCGCGCTGAAGGTCTACGTGCGCGACCGCGAGGCCGCGCCGCTGGTGCGCGGGCTGCTGCGCGCGCGCCTCGGCGACGGCGTGCCCCGCCTGCTGCTGCACGCGGCGGTGTGCCGGCGCGAGCTGCAGGTCGAGATCGAAGGCGTGCACCGCTGACGCGCGCATTCCGGAGTTCGCCGGGCGGACGCGCCGGGTAGACTGGCCGGCCCCTCGACGCGCCAAGGACATGCCGACATGCGACGACGCACCCTGCTGCTGGGCGGCCTGTGCGCACCCTTGGCCGGCCTGCTCCCGCGCCCGGTCCACGCCGCCGATGCGGAACCGCACGACCTGATGCCGGCGTTCTGGGCCGCCTACGATTCCGCGGCCACCTCGAACGATCGCGTCGCGGCGCTGGAAGCCGGTTTCTTCGCCCCGCACCGCGCGCTCTACCGCGACGCCGGCCTGGACCCGACCCGCGAACGCATCGCCCGCTGGCTGCCGGCATTCGATGCGATCGCCGGCGACGTCCGCCGCCTGGGCACCACGTTCCCGGCCAGTTACGCGCGCCACGCCCAACACTTCCGCGAATATTTCCCCGACTTCGACCGCGCGCATGCGCCGATCTACCTGCTGCCATCGCTGTTCGCTTTCGACGGCCACCTGCAGCCTGCCGGCGGCCGCCTGCCGCTGTTCATCGGCCCGGACGGCATCGTCCGCTACCACGGCGCCGGCGCCGACCTGTCGGTGTTCCTGGACCACGAGTCCTTCCACCTCTACCAGGCGCAGGTGAACCCGGACCTGAGCCTGGACGAGGCGCCGCCGGTCTACGTCGGCCTGTGGATCGAAGGCGCCGCCACCTGGGTGAGCGAGCGGCTCAATCCCGGCGCGCCGCTGCTGCACGTGCTGCTCGACGACCCGGCGCTGGCCGCCGCCGACGCGGCCACGCTGCGCGGGCTGGCCGCCGCGATGCTCGCGGCGCTGGACTCGACCGCGGACGAGGAGATGACGCGGTTCTTCAGCGCAGGCTACAGCGGGCCCGGCCCGGCCCGCGGCGGCTACCTGGTCGGCCTGCACGTGGCCCGCGCGATCGGTGCGCACATGCCGCTGGCGCAGGTGCCGCGCATACCGCGCGCGCAGCTGCGCGGGCTGGTGCGCGAGGAGCTGGTGCGGCTGGCCGGCTGAGGCAGGCGGCGGGACGTTCCGCAGGGGCAGCGGCGCGATGCGTCGGCATGGGCGGCTGCTTCGTGGTTTCGATGCACGGGGGGTCGCCCGCAAGACGGGCTCCTACAGGGGGTTTGCGATACTCGGGCGGCAGCGTGGCCATGACCGGCCACCGTCACGCTCCTGGAGGGGAACGATGGGACACCCGCACCCGATGGCACGCGCCGCCGCGCTCCTGCTTGCCGCGCTGGTTCCCGCGATGGCCGCGTCGGCCGCACCGGCCCGTGACGGTCACGCCGGCGTGGCCCGCATCGACAAGGCACGCATCGACGCGACGCTCGCCGGCCTGGTCTATTCCGGCCAGGTACCCGGTGTGTCCGCGCTGGTCTGGCAGGACGGCAAGGAGGCCTACCACGGCGCCTTCGGCCTGGCCGACCGCGAGGCCAACCGGCCGATGGCGCGCGACACCCTCGTGCAGATCTTCTCGATGACCAAGCCGGTCACCGGGGTGGCGCTGATGCGGCTGTACGAACAGGGCAGGTTCCGGCTCGACGATCCGGTGGCCGACTACCTGCCCGAATTCGCCGGCACCCGCGTCTACGCCGGCACCGACGTGCATGGCCAGCCGCTGCTGGAGGCGCCGCGCCGGCCGATCACCATCCGCGACCTGATGCGCCACACCGCCGGCTTCGTCGGCGGCGGCGACGACACCGGCCCGGTCGGCGCGCTGTACCGCCAGGCCGACCCGGACAACCTCGACCACACCCTGGCCGAGGAAGTGCGGCGTCTGGCCACGGTGCCGCTGCTGTACCAGCCGGGCACGCGCTGGCTGTATTCGCCGGCGGTGGAGGTGCAGGCACGCCTGGTCGAAGTGCTGTCCGGGCAGCCCTTCGACGCGTACCTGCAGCAGCACGTGTTCGCGCCACTGAAGATGAAGGACACCCGCTACGTGGTGCGCGAGGCCGACCGCGGCCGCCTGGCCGCGCTGTACCGGCGCAGCGACGACGGCGCGATGACCCGCATCCCCGACGCCGAGGCGCTGAAGATCAACGGCCGCGACACCGCGCTCAAGCCCGGCAGCTGGGGCCTGACTTCGACCCTGGACGACTACATGCGCTTCGCGCGGATGCTGCTTGGCGGCGGCCAGCTCGACGGGGTGCGGATCCTGCAGCCGGCCACCGTGCGGCTGATGGCGAGCGACGCGCTGCCGGCCGGCATCGCGATCCAGGACCGGTCGTGGCTGCCGGGCAAGGGCCAGGTCGGCTTCGGCATCGACTTCGCGGTGCGCACCGCGCCGCCGGCCAGCGCCGCGGAGGCCTCCGGCGAGGTCGGCGAGTTCTTCTGGGACGGGGCGGCCAACACGCTGTTCTGGGTCGATCCGGTCAACGACATCGCCGCGGTACTGTTCGCGCAGTGGCTGCCGTTCGGCAAGGTACCGCTGCACAAGGCGTTCCGCGACGCGGTCTACGCCGACGACAGTTCGGCGGCAGCGCCGGCGGATTGACCGCGCGCTGATTGGTTCTTCTGTTGACGTTGCATTCGCGTCCACCAGGTACGTCCACCCTCGCCGCGCATCACACGCGCCCGGGCGCACTCTGGACGCGGCGGCCGTGTATCTGGTCGAGGGCGAAAAGCGTCGGCTCCGGACGGAGCCGCCGTGCCCTGCCAGTGACTTCCGGCTCCAGGCCTAAAGCGTTAAGTAAGAGCGTCGGCTTCGGATGGGGCCGCCATGCCCTGGGGGTCTGGCGCATCGCTCGGCTCCGCCATCCATGGCTCCGACGAGCGACCGCAGCACATCCCTGTGCTGCTTGCGCCAGACCCCCAGGGCACGACGTCCTTCGCGAGGTTTGGGGTCGTGGCTTCGATCACAGCGAAGCCCGGGGACCGCGCTTTTGTAGAGCGGGGCGAGCCCCGCTCTACGAGGGCAATCAAGCCGGAACGACGGCCAGCACCACGGATGCCGATACCCGGAACGAAGCCGCGCCCTCAACGCGCCGAAAGACGCGGCAGTGCGGGGGTATGGCGCAAGCAGGCCAGGGATGGCCTGCGCTCGGCCGTCGGAGGCAGGACGCCGGAGCCGGCCGATGCGCCATACCCCCGCACTGCCGCGCCCCTCCCCGAAGCCGACCCAACCCAACGCCTTTGCTCCTGCCCCTGCGGTTCGCGTGTCCCCCTCAGTTCGGAGAAGAACCTTTTCCCGCCATGGCGATGAACCCGGCAGAGGCGAAAGTCGCCGGCTTCCCGCCTGCGCGGGAACGACGGGATTCCGGCGGAATGGCAGCCATGGCGACCGGCCTCGACCGCATCAGTTGGAGGTCGGGCAACCGGCGTCCTTGCGCCGCAGCGGATTCCAGCGCCAGCCCTCGTCCTTGCAGTCGGGCCTGCCCACCGGCGCCAGCGCGGCCTCGCGCTGCGCGGCGGCGCTCTGTTCGCGGGCCTGCTGCTCGCGCGCCTCGGCCAGGCGCTGCGCCTGCAACTGCCCGAGCGCCGCGCGGATCTGCGGCAGCGCCGCCAGCGCGGCCTTCTCGCCCTCCAGGATCGCCTGGTTGCGCCGGGTGAAATCGGCCGCACCGATCTCCAGCACCTTCGGCCGGATCACCACGTCCGCGCGCGCCAGTTCCTGCTCGCCCAGGCGCTGGCCCATGATCGCGATGGACTGGTTGACGATGCCGAGCATGCCGTCCGGCCGGCGGCCGCCGGCCTTGCTGGAGATGTCCACGGCGATGACGAAGTCCGCGCCCAGCTGGCGCGCCGCGTCCACCGGCACCGGGCTGACCACGCCGCCGTCCACATACTGGTAGTCGCCGATGGTCACCGGCTCGAACACGCCCGGCACGCTGCTGGAAGCGCGCGCCGCCTGGCCGGTGTTGCCGCGCACGAACACCGCGCGCTCGCCGGTCTCCAGGCGCGTGGCCACCGCGGCGAACGGCTTGCGCATGCGTTCGATCGGCTTGTTGCCCACGCTCTGGTTCACGTAGTCCTGCAGCGCCAGTCCCTGCACCAGCCCACCCGAGAACAGGCGCACGTCGCGGATGCTTGACTCGTCCAGCGCCACCGCCCGCTCCTGCAGCCGGAACGGATCCATGCCGCTGGCGTACAGCGCGCCGACCACGCTGCCGGCGCTGGTGCCGGACACGACATCGGGCTTGAAGCCGTTGGCCTCCAGCATCTTGATCACGCCGATGTGGGCGAAGCCCTTGGCCGCGCCACCGCCCAGTGCGAGGCCGATGCGCACCGGCGGCAGCACCGGGTCGGGCAGCGTCGGCGTGGCCGGGACGACCGCCACCTGCGACGGCGCCTCCGGACGCGTGCCGCCGCAGGCGGCAAGCAGCAACGCGGCCACGGCCGGCAGCCATGGGCGGTACGAAGACGGGCGCGGGACGGGCGGGAATCTCACGGCGGGAAGGTGCGGGGCGCCGCGGCATGCGGCGGCGTGATTCTAGGGCGCGCCGGCACCGGCTTCCGCGATGGCGGATGAATGCGCCACGCCTGTCGACAACTAGGCCCCGGCGTCCAGCAGCGCCAGCAGCACGTCGCGGCGCAGCTTGCCGGTCCCGTTGCGCGGCAGCCGTGGCAGCAGGCGCAGCCGGCGCGGCAGGAACACCGGATCGACCGAGCCGCGCAGGCCGGCAAGGACCTCGGCCGCCGACAGGCCCGGCGCCACCGCCAGCGCGGCGATGCGGCCCACCCCGCCGGCCGCGTCCGGCGCCAGCTGCAGCACCACTCCGTCCTCCACCCCGGGCACGGCCAGCAGGCGCCGGGTGAGGTCGCCCAGCGAGGCGCGCTTGCCGGCGATCTCCAGCAGGTCGGCCTGGCGGCCGCACAGGCGGAAACGGCCGTCGGCCTCCAGTTCGATCAGGTCGGCCAGCACGACCGGTGCCGGCAGGTGCGCCGCCTGCACCAGCGTGCCATCGGGTTGCGGCGCCAGCCGCACGTCCGGCAGCGGCGTCCAGGCGGCATCGTGCGCGGGGCGTCGGCGCGCGATCACGCAGGTCTCGGTGGATCCGAACACTTCGCGCACCTCGGCGCCGAAACGCGCCTCGGCCGCCGCGGCCAGTTCCGGCGCCAGCGGCGCGGTGGCCGAGACGATGCCGGCCAGCGGCGGCAGTTCGACGCCCGCCTGCAGCAGTGCGCGCAGGTGGACCGGCGTGGTGACCAGCAGCCGCGGCGCCCGTGCCTGGCGCAGCGCGCGGGCCACGTCGGCCGGCAGCAGCGGCCGGCCGGCGTGCACCGCCGCGCCGCCCAGCAGCGGCAGCAGTACCGACATCTCCATGCCGTACATGTGCTGCGGCGGCACCGTGGCCACGATCTGCGGCGGTTCTTCGCCCCACAGGTCGCGCAGCGCCGCCAGGTTCTGCGCGGTGCTGGTGGCGAATGCGGACCAGGTCTTGGCATGGGCCTGCGGCCGTCCGGTGCTGCCGGAGGTGTAGCCGATCGCGGCCAGCCCGGCGGCATCGACCTCCGGGACCATCGACGGCATTCCCGTCGCATCGGACGCGGTCGCCATCGACAGTGCCGGCTCTTCCAGCCGGTACGCACCGCCGCCGGCATGCGCCGCCAGGATCTCGGCCACCGTACCCGGTGCGCCCGACGGCGGCAGCAACGCCACCTGCCCGCGCAACGCCGCCGCGCAGAACCCGAGCAGGAAGGCGTGCCGGTCCTCGGCCAGGTGCACCACGTGGCGGGCCGCGGGCAGCGCCTCGGCCAACACCCGGACCCGGGCCATGAAGGCCCCGAGGGTCACCGTCCCATCCGCGCCGAATACGAGCGGCCGCTCCGGATCGCCCACCGCCAGCGGCAGGCGCCCGGAAGGCGGAAGCTGTGTCTGGATGACGGCCGACATCGGTGGCTGACCCGTTCCCCTGTGCGGCAAGCCCCAGCCCGCCCTGCAATGCCGGGTAGCTTGGCCGCAGCAGCCGGCGCCGGCAAGAGCGCCGGCCCGCCCTCCCCCGGCCGCAAGCGTGCGCCCGGTCGCCGCGGGCATGACCTTCCACAGTGGCCGCCGCGGACCGGACTGCTAGGCTGGACGGCTTCATACCGCCGATACCGCACGCCCATGACCCGACCGCTGCTGCGCGTCCTGCCCCTGGTTCTGCTCGCCGCCGCCCTGCCGGCGGCCCGGCCCGCGCTGGCGCAGGCAGCCGCCACCCCGTTGACCATCGAACAGGCCATGGCCGACCCGGACTGGATCGGGCCGCCGGTCGAGCGCGCATGGTGGGGCTGGGACGGGCGCGAGGCGCAGCTGCAGCTCAAGCGCGACGGCAGTCCGGTCCGCGACACCTGGCGCCAGCCCATCGCCGGCGGCGCGCTGCAGAAGGTGGCCGACGCCGAGCGCGCCGGCCTGGACGCGCCGGACCCGGTCTACGACGCGCAGCGCCGGCACATGGCCTTCGTGCGCAACGGCGACGTGTTCCTGCGCGACCTCGGCAACGGCGCGCTGGTCCAGCTCACCCGCACCGCGGCGGCCGAATCGCAACCGCGCTTCGCCGCCGACGGCGGGGTGATCTGGCGCGCCGGCAACGACTGGTTCCACTGGAGCGCCGGCGCCGGCGCCGCCCAGGTCGCCTCGCTCAAGGCCGAGAACGATCCGGCCGCCGCGCCCAAGCCGGACGCGCTTCGCGAGCAGCAGCTGCGCACGATCGACACCCTGCGCCGCGACAAGGAGCAGCGCGAGGCGCAGCGCGCGCAGGAGGAAGCCTGGCGCAAGGCCGACCCGACCCGCGCGCCGGGTCCGGCGTACCTGGGCGACAAGGTCGAGATCGTCGACAGCAGCCTCTCGCCCGACGGCCGCCACCTGCTGGTGGTGACGAAGGAGAAGGGCGCCGACGAAGGCCGCGAGGGCAAGCTGCCGGCCTACGTCACCGAGTCCGGCTACGAGGAGTTCGAGGACGCCCGCACCCGCGTCGGCCGCAACGATCCGCTGCCGCATGCGCTGTGGCTGGTCGACGCGCGCGACGGCAGCGTGCGCCAACTCAAGCTCGACGCCCTGCCGGGCATCGGCACCGACCCGCTGGCCGCACTGCGCAAGGCCGCCGGCAAGGATCCGCTCAAGGGCCTGCGCCCGGTGCAGGTGGGCAGCGAGCGCGACGGCCCGTCCATCCGCTGGAGCGCCGACGGCCGCCAGGCCGCGGTGATGCTGCGCGCGGTCGACAACAAGGACCGCTGGATCGCCGGCGTCGACCTGGACAACGCCAGCCTGCAGTCGCGCCACCGGCTCACCGACGCGGCCTGGATCAACTGGAACTTCAACGACTTCGGCTGGCTGCCGGACAACCGCACGCTGTGGCTGCTGTCGGAGGAATCGGGGTATTCGCACCTGTACACCCAGGCCGGCACGGAGAGGCCGCGCCAGCGCACCTCGGGCCCGTGGGAAGCGTCCTCGCCGGTGCTGAACGCCGACGGCAGCGGCTTCCTGTTCGTGTGCAACCGGCAGCGGCCGGGCGACTACGAGGTCTGCGCGCTGGACCTGGCCGGCGACCAGGTGCGCGAAGTCACCGCGCTGGACGGCGTGGAGGACTTCGGCCTCTCGCCCGACGGCCGCCAGGTCCTGGTGCGCTGGTCCGGCAGCTACCTGCCGCCGCAGCTGGCGGTGGTGCCGGTGGCCAGCGGCCCGGCGCGCGTGCTCACCGACACCCGCACGCCCGCGTTCAAGGCGCGCCAGTGGATCCAGCCCGAGTACGTGCAGGTACCGTCGAAGCACGGCGCCGGCACGGTGTGGGGCAAGTTCTATGGGCCGAAGACCTACGAGCCCGGCCGCAGGTACCCGGTGGTGATGTTCGTGCACGGCGCCGGCTACCTGCAGAACGTCTCCGCGCGCTACCCGAACTACTTCCGCGAGCAGATGTTCCATCAGTTGCTGGTCGAGCGCGGCTACCTGGTGCTGGACCTGGACTACCGCGGCAGCGAGGGCTACGGCCGCGACTGGCGCACCGCCATCTACCGCAACATGGGCCACCCGGAACTGGAGGACTACCTCGACGGACTGGACTGGCTGGTGGCGAACAAGCAGGGCGACCGCGATCGCGCCGGCATCTACGGCGGCAGCTACGGCGGCTTCATGACCTACATGGCGCTGTTCCGTGCGCCGGGCACGTTCAAGGCCGGCGCCGCGCTGCGCCCGGTGCTGGACTGGACCCAGTACAACCACGAGTACACGTCCAACATCCTCAACACGCCGGAACTGGACCCGGAGGCGTACCGCGTCTCCTCGCCGATCGAATACGTCGACGGGCTGCAGGACGAGCTGCTGATCGCCCACGGCATGATCGACGACAACGTGTTCTTCCGCGATTCGGTGGTGCTGACCCAGAAGCTGATCGAACTGCACAAGGACAACTGGGAGATCGCCCCCTATCCGCTGGAGCGGCACGGCTTCACCCGCGCCGATTCCTGGCTGGACGAATACAAGCGCATCCTCAAGCTGTTCGAGCGGACATTGAAATGAGCCCGGTCATGCACGGATCGAACGGATGCCGATGTGGGCCGCACGCACCGGCCGAGCGGACGCCGGCGCGGGCCTGCGCACGCACGGTCCGGGCCGACCGCAACGGCATGAACCGCGCCCGCACGGTTCGAGCGGGCGCCGCGGGCGCCCTGCGCACGGCCCCGGGCTGGCGGCGGACCGTTTCGGCGACGGTGCGACACCCACGCCGATGGCGCGCGGCATGAACGCCGCAGTGCCGGCAAGCGCGGCGATGGCGCCCATCCGCATCGTGGCTGCGGTGATCCGCGACGCAGCCGGGCGGGTGCTGCTGGTGCGCAAGCATGGCTCGTCCACCTTCATCCAGCCCGGCGGCAAGCGCGAGCCGGGCGAGGACGCGCTGGCCACCCTGGCCCGCGAACTGGACGAGGAACTGGGCGTGCACCTGCGGCCGGGCAGCGCGCGGCGGCTGGGCGAGTTCGAGGACGAGGCAGTCAACGAGCCCGGCCGCCGGGTGCGCGCCGAAGCCTTCGCCGTGGAGATCGAAGGCATACCAGCCGCACGGGCCGAGATCGCCGACCTGGCTTGGATCGAGCCCCGCCCGCCCTTCCCGGTGCCGGTGGCGCCGCTCAGCGCCGGCCACATCCTGCCCGCACTGGCCCGCATCCCCTTGTAGGAGCCGGTCTTGCCGGCGACACGACGCCGTCGGATGCCGCGGAGCCGAATGTTCCCCGCCCAGACTCTGGATCTCGAACGCCCGTTCACGCACGCCGCCCCGATCGACGGCATCGGTCTCGCCCAAGCGATGGGTTCCTTACTAAAGAGCGACACCTCTGCCACTGTAGGAGCCGGTCTTGCCGGCGACGCGGCGCCCTCGGCACAGGCGACGTCTCCATGATTCCCGGGGCCTCGCGTCGCCGGCAAGACCGGCTCCTACAAAATGCCACGGCGCTTCGCCTGCGGTTCCCGCGCCGGCACAATGACCCATCTCCAGCGCCAGGCCATCCATGAGCACCCAGCCGCCGCCGCTGCCCGCCGCCGGATTCGTGACCGTCCTGGCCCGGATCTCGCTGTTCCTCGCCATCCTGGGCGTGGCCGGATCGCTGGCGCAGATGGTCTTGGCCCTGCTGCTGCCGGACGCGGCGGTCGGCCGCGCAGCGGCGCAACCTGGAATTCCGTCCGCGGTGACCTGGCTGTTGCGCCATCGGCACGCGCTGACCCTGGCGTCGCTGCTGTCGTCGCTGCTGTTCCTCGCCGTGGCCTGGGGCCTGCTCAGGCGCCGGGAATGGGCGCGGTTGGCCTTCATCGCCCTGCTGCTCGCCGCGGCCGCCATCAACTTCGCCGGACTGGCGCTGATCGGTCCGTTCTTCGACGGCCTGCAGGGGATGTTCCCGGCGCAGATGCTCGACAGCCCGGACGGCCGCCAGTTCCTCGCCCAGATGCAGTTCAACCGCCAGGTCGCCTTCATCACCAGCCTGCTCGGCGCGCTGGGCATCGCCGCCCTGCACGGCTGGATCGCATGGAAGCTGTGCACCGCGCCGGTGCGCGCCGAATTCCAGCGCGTGCGGGGTTGAGCCAGGCCGCGCGCGAACGGGTGGGCATGGCCGCGCTGGCGCCAGGACCCGGGCGCACCGGCCCTTGATCGCGATCAAGGGCGGTCCGGGGGCCGCCGCTAGAATGCGCCGCATGGACCCGAACTTCGACGCCGTACGCAACTACCTGACCGGCCTGCAGGACCGGATCTGCACCGCCATCGAAGCCGGCGACGGCCAAGCCCGCTTCGTCGAGGACCTGTGGACCCGGACCCCGGAAAACGGCGGCGCCGCGGCCGGTGGCGGGCGTACCCGGGTGTTGCGCGAAGGTGCGGTGTTCGAGCAGGCCGGGATCGGCTTTTCCGACGTGTCGGGAACCCGCCTGCCGCCCTCGGCCAGCGCGGCCCGGCCCGAACTGGCCGGCGCGTCCTGGCGCGCGGCCGGGGTCTCGCTGGTGTTCCATCCGCGCAATCCCTACCTGCCCACCACCCACGCCAACGTGCGCCACTTCCGTGCCGAGCGCGACGGCGAAACGGTGGCCTGGTGGTTCGGCGGCGGTTTCGACCTGACCCCGTTCTATCCGTTCGACGAGGACGTGGCGCACTGGCACCGCACCGCGGCCGGCCTGTGCGCGCCGTTCGGGCCCGGGCGCTACGCCGAACACAAGCGCTGGTGCGACGAATACTTCTTCCTGCGCCACCGCAACGAGACCCGCGGCGTGGGCGGGCTGTTCTTCGACGACCTGCACGGCGACTTCGCGCGCGACTTCGCCTACCTGCAGGCGGTCGGCGACGGGTTCCTGGATGCCTACCTGCCGATCGTGGCGCGCCGCAAGGACACCCCGTACGGCGAGCGGGAGCGCGAGTTCCAGCTGTACCGGCGCGGCCGCTACGTCGAGTTCAACCTGGTCTACGACCGCGGCACCCTGTTCGGCCTGCAGAGCGGCGGCCGCACCGAATCGATCCTGATGAGCATGCCGCCGCGGGTACGCTGGGAATACGGCTTCCAGCCCGACCCCGGCAGCGCCGAGGCCCGCCTGCAGGACTACCTGGTCCCCCGCGACTGGCTGTAGGGCCCCGTGCCTGCACGCCCCCGGCGGCCGCACCTTTCCCGTGCGCGGGAGCCGGTCCTGCCGGCGACGCGACATCCTCGGCACAGGCGACGCCCGCGTGGCTCCAGCGCCCTCGCGTCGCCCGCAAGACGGGCTCCTACAAGGAGCGTCGCAGCGGCCGTTGTAGGAGCCCGTCTTGCGGGCGACATCGAGGCCGTCGACCAGGCCGGCGTTCGCCAGCTGGCGTTCGTGACCCTGGGCCTGGACAGCAAGCCCGTTCGCCTCGCAGCCCCCCCACGCCTGCGCACCGCCGACCGGACGTCGCCATCGCCCCCAGGCGCCGACGGAAGCTGGCGCGCGGCCACGTGCCTCGTGGGCGCCGCCGCGTTGCCTCAATCACAAAAGTAAAAAGCCCCGCCAACCAGGGGGAGGTTGACGGGGCCGGGGAGCGGGACTTGGGGAGGAGTCCCGTTCCAGGTAGATCTGCTCCAGGGGAAGGGAGAGATCCGCGACAGGCGTTGCACCTGTCGAGGGCTATATCAGCATTCCGAACATGGATGGACCGTGAAGAATCCGGTTAAGAAAACCTTGGATTTAGCACGGATTCATTCATATTTTCATGGAACGCGATGTAACAAAGCCGCCCCGCCGCGGAAGTGCTTGATCCGCCGTCAGTGGGCTTCGTCCCAGTTGTTGCCGATGCCGCTTTCGACCACCAGTGGGACGCTCAGTTGCGCCGCCGAGGCCATGAGCCGGCCGGCGGCTTCGACCAAAGTCGCAACGAAGGCCTCGTCGGCCTCGAACACCAGTTCGTCGTGGACCTGCAGGATCATCAGCGCGCGGTCGCGGTGCCCGGCCAGCCAGCCGTCCACGGCGATCATCGCCCGCTTGATGATGTCGGCCGCGGTGCCCTGCATCGGCGCGTTGATCGCGGCGCGCTCGGCGCCGGCGCGCTGGGCCTGGTTGCCGGCGCGGATGTACTCCAGGTACAGGCGGCGGCCGAACACGGTCTCCACGTAGCCCTGTTCGCGCGCCTGCTCGCGGGTGCGCTCCATGTAGTCGCGCACGCCGGGATAACGGCTGAAGTACAGGGCGATGTAGTCCTGCGCTTCGCCGCGGCCGATGCCCAGCTGGCGGGCCAGGCCGAACGCGCTCATGCCGTACATCAGGCCGAAGTTGATCGCCTTGGCTGCGCGGCGCTCGTTGCCGGTGACTTCGTCGAGCCTGCGGCCGAACACCTCGGCGGCGGTGGCGCGGTGCACGTCGGCGCCGGATTCGAACGCGCGCACCAGGCCCGGGTCCTGGGACAGGTGGGCCATGATCCGCAGTTCGATCTGCGAGTAGTCGCAGGCCACCAGTCTGCGGCCCGGCGGGGCGACGAAGGCGCGGCGGATGCGGCGGCCGTCGTCGGTGCGGATCGGG
>Ga0160451_100266_pt1 | contig 39350 bp, 34 predicted proteins | sample HID1975M_E1MG_FD_108270 | JGI IMG/M metagenome (GOLD analysis project Ga0160451, IMG submission 108270) | Enriched soil microbial communities from UW Madison campus, WI, USA - HID1975M_E1 MG | ecosystem: Environmental > Terrestrial > Soil > Unclassified | place: USA: Madison, Wisconsin... | reverse complement strand
GCCCAGGCCCAGGCCGCGCAGAGCCAGCGCGACCGCCGGCTGGCCGCGGATCTGGCGCTGAAGGCGGCGGTAGAGGCGGATCTGGCCCGCGCGCTGAGCCTTGAAGCGGTCGCCAATACCGAACTGCAGCACCAGCGCGGCCAGATCGAAGCGCTGCAACGCAAGCTCGGCCAGGAGGACGGACGATGAACCGCCGCTCCCGTTCCCTGCTGCTGGCCACGCTGCTGCTGGCCACGTCAGCCGCCATCGCCGCCGATCGCCCCGAGGTGTCGGCGCTGAACCAGCGCCTGCAAACGCTGCAGGCCGACGCCACGCTGTCCGAGTTCGCTCCGTTCGAGCGGCTGCAGGCCTTCCAGGCCGTCGAAGCGCTGGCTAAGGCGCGCAGCCGCCAGCGCGATGCGGCCTACTACATCGCCGAGCGCCGCGTGCAGATCGCCGAAATCACCGCGCGCGCCCAAGCCGCGCAGCGCGAGGCAGACCGTCTGGATCGAACCCGCAGCCAGTTGCTGGTCGAAGCCAGCCGCCGCGAGGCCGAGCGCGCGCGCCGCGAAACCGAGCGCCTGCGCGTCCAGGCCCAGATCCAGGCCGAGGAAGCCGAGCAACTGCGCCTGGCGGCCGAAGCCGAAGCGCTGGCGCGCCAGGAAGCCGAGAGCGCGCTGACCAACGTGGCCGGCCAGCAGACCGCGCGCCTGAGCGCGGCGCGGCAGAAGGAAGCCCAGCTGGCCCGCCAGGAAGCCGAACTGATGTCCGGCCAGAAACTGCCGGCGTCCCGCTTCGATAACCGTGGCGAGGTGTTTACGCTGGCGGCCGATACCTTCCGATCCAGCGCCGCGCAGCTGTCGGCGGCCGGTGGTAACCGCGTCAGCGCACTGGCCGCCTACCTGCAGGCCACGCCCAAGGCCAAGGCCCGTATCGAAGGGTATGGCGATGCCCAGACCAGCGGCCAGCGCCGCGCCGAGGCGATACGCGACGCGCTGGTCGCCGCCGGCATCGCGCGCGCGCGCCTGCAGGTGGCCGGCAAGGACAAGGGAACGCCGTCACGCGCGGTCGAAGTCATCCTCGCCCAGTAAGTAGGAATTCGTTAAAAATCATGTCGTTATGCACATGGCTTCATCGCGGTTAATCGCCGCTGGCCGCCATCGGCGCGGATTTGGACGAAGCGCGCATTTGCCGACGGACGTGCTTGCCGGCCCCGACCGGCAGGAGTAGGGTCAGATCCCCAGGCAGCCTCCGTTGTCTGGATCACCGGAGACCCGAGCCGATGACGCCCCAGTGCCTTCCCGTGGAGAACCCGACCGGCAGCCAGGCCGGGGCGGGTGCTGACAGGAAGGCACCCGCGCTGTTCGCTCCGAGGCTCCACTCCCAAGCAACGCCCCGTGCCTGATGGCCGGGGCGTTCGTATTTCTGCTGCAGGAGGAACCCATGTTCGAAAACCAGCCCCAGACCGAAATCGACGCCCTGATCAAGGCCGATCCCGAATTCAAGCAGCTCTATCAGCGCCATCGCGAACTGGACAAGAAGGTCACCGATGCCGAACTGGGCGTGTTGCCCATCGACGACAACCTGCTGGGCCAGATGAAGCGCGAAAAGCTTGTCGCCAAGCAGCGATTGCTCCGCATCTACGACGCCAAACCGCACTGATCCCTCTCCCCCCGAGAAACGTTTCATCGTCGCGGGCGGCGATGGCCTCCTCGTCGGCCATCGCCGCCCGCGTCACCCGATGCGATAATCCCGGCCACTTCCTGCTGCCGGTGAGCGCATAGCCAGCCATGGCGATCCAACATTCCGTCCTCGAACTCATCGGCCGCACACCGATGGTCAAAGCGCAGCATCTCGATACCGGGGTGTGCGAACTGTTCCTCAAGCTGGAAAACGCCAATCCCGGCGGCTCCATCAAGGACCGCATCGGCCTGTCGATGATCGAGGCGGCCGAAAAGCGCGGCGATCTCACGCCCGGCGCGACGCTGGTCGAAGGCACCGCCGGCAACACAGGCATCGGCCTGGCGCTGGTGGCCCAGCAGAAAGGCTACAAGCTGATCCTGGTCGTCCCGGACAAGATGAGCCGGGAGAAGATCTTCAACCTGAAGGCGATGGGCGCCGAGGTCGTGCTGACCCGCTCGGACGTGGCCAAGGGCCATCCGGAGTACTACCAGGACCTGGCCGCGCGCATCGCCGGCGAGACGCCCGGCGCGTACTTCATCAACCAGTTCGGCAACCCGGACAACCCGGCCGCGCACGAATTCGGCACCGGTCCGGAAATCCTCGAGCAGATGGATGGTCGGCTGGACGCCATCGTGTTCGGCTGCGGCAGCTCCGGCACGATGACCGGCCTGTCGCGCTGCTTCGCCGGGCGTTCGCCGGGCACTGAATTGATCCTGGCCGATCCGGTCGGTTCGATCCTGACCGAGTACATCAACGAAGGCACGCTGAGCGAGAAGTCGGGCACCTGGCTGGTCGAAGGCATCGGCGAGGATTTCCTGCCGCAGATTTCCGACTTCTCGCGGGTGACCAAGGCGTACGCGATCAGCGACGCCGAGAGCTTCCATACCGCGCGCGAACTGCTGGCCAGGGAGGGCATCCTCGGCGGCTCGTCCACCGGCACGCTGCTGGCGGCCGCGCTGAAGTACTGCCGCGAGCAGTCCGCGCCCAGGCGCGTCGTCGTGCTGGTGCCGGACACCGGCAACAAGTATCTGTCGAAGATGTACAACGACTACTGGATGCTCGACAACGGCTTCATCGAGCGCAAGCAGTACGGCGATCTGCGCGATCTGATCCTGCGTCCGTACAGCCAGCGCGATACCGTCGTCGTCGGTCCGAAGGACCTGCTGACCACCGCCTACCAGCGCATGAAGCTGTACGACGTCTCGCAGCTGCCGGTGATGGAAGGCGACAAGCTGGTCGGCATCGTCGACGAAAGCGACGTGCTGCTGCACGTCTACGGCGACGAGGCGCGCTTCCGCGATCCGGTGTCCACCGCGATGGTCAGCAAACTCGACCGGCTGGACGTGCGCTCGCCGATCGAGGCGCTGCTGCCGGTGTTCGACCGCGGGCAGGTCGCCATCATCACCGACGGCGACGCGTTCCTCGGCCTCATCACCCGCATCGACCTGCTGAACTACCTGCGACGCCGCGCACAATAGCGCGGGATGGAACGATGACGTTCAGCTGGGCGTACTTCTGGGAAGAATCGCCCGCTTTCCCGGCTGTTAACATGGCCGGCTGCATGCAAGGACCTCCACATGTCTGAAAACCAATCCGATACCGGCGAGCGCGACTGGGGCATCGGCACCGTGGCCATCCACGGCGGCCAGTCCCCGGATCCGAGCACCGGCGCGGTGATGCCGCCGATCTACGCCACCTCGACCTATGCGCAGAGCAGCCCCGGCGTGCACCAGGGCTTCGAGTACTCGCGCACGCACAACCCGACCCGCTTCGCCTACGAGCGCTGCGTGGCGGCGCTGGAAGGCGGAACGCGCGGCTACGCGTTCGCCTCCGGCATGGCGGCGACCTCGACGGTGCTGGAACTGCTGGACAGCGGCAGCCACGTTATCGCGATGGACGATATCTACGGCGGCAGCTACCGCTTGTTTGAACGCGTGCGCAGGCGCAGCGCCGGCCTGGATTTCAGCTTCGTCGATCTGACCGACGCGGCGGCCTTCGAAGCCGCGATCCGGCCGGACACCCGGATGGTGTGGATCGAAACGCCGACCAACCCGATGCTGAAGATCGTCGACATCGAAGCGATCAGCCGGATTGCCCGCAAGCGCGGTTTGATCGTCGTCGTCGACAACACCTTCGCCACGCCGATCCTGCAGCGCCCGCTCGAACTCGGCGCCGACATCGTCGTGCATTCGGCCACCAAGTACCTCAACGGCCACTCCGACATGGTCGGCGGCATCGCCGTGGTGGGCGACAACACCGAACTGGCCGAGCAGATGGCGTTCCTGCAGAACTCCATCGGGGCGGTGCAAGGGCCGTTCGATAGTTTTCTCGCACTGCGTGGTCTGAAGACATTGCATCTGCGTATGAAGGCGCATTGCGAGAATGCGCTGGCGTTGGCGCAGTGGTTGGAGACGCACGATGCTATCGAAAAAGTGATTTATCCCGGCCTTGCGTCGCACCCGCAGCACGAACTGGCGTCCCGCCAGATGCAGGGCCACGGCGGCATTATTTCCATCGTGTTCAAGGGCGGCTTCGACGCCGCACGCCGCTTCTGCGAGAACACCCATTTGTTCACCTTGGCCGAATCGCTCGGCGGCGTGGAAAGCCTGATTAATCACCCGGCGGTGATGACCCATGCCTCGGTTCCAGCGGAGCGCCGCGAGCAAATCGGCATCAGTAATGGATTGGTGCGGCTGAGCGTGGGCGTGGAGACGTTTGAGGATCTGCGGGTTGAGCTGGAAGGCACATTGGCATGAGTTCCCTTCACACGGCGCGACGCGTATCCGCGCGCCGATTAATGAATCCGGTACTGCCCTACGCTTCCCTAGTCACCCAAGGCAGGCTCGTATTAGATCTGGCGCGACGGGACGTTTCAGGTCGCTACCGCGGCGCCATTGGCGGGCACTTGTGGGCCTTTCTGACGCCGCTGCTGATGCTGGCGATCTATTCGTTCGTCTTCGGTTACATCTTCAAGTCAAGATGGACTTCCGCCGAAACCGGAGACATCAATTTTTCGATCGTCTTGTTCGTTGGCCTCATCTTCGCCAACTTTCTTTCTGAATGCCTCAATCGAGGCCCTTCGTTGGTGGTTTCGAATCCGAACTACGTGAAGAAGGTGGTTTTTCCCTTGGAAATACTGCCTTGGGTGGCGGCGGGAGGTGCGTTGTTTCACGCGGCGATCAGCGTCGTTGTGTTGCTTCTTGCGATGATCGTGACGGGCACGCCGATCGCCACGACGGCGCTTCTGCTTCCGTTGGTGTTCGTCCTGTTCGTGCCGATGGCCGCGGGGTTCATGTGGTTTCTGGCGGCAATGGGGGTCTTCTTCCGCGACCTGCAGCAGTTCGTCACGGTGGTCGCCACCGCACTGGTGTTTCTGGCGCCCATTTTCTATCCGCGGACGATGCTGCCCGAGCAGTATCGATGGCTACTGTCGCTGAACCCATTGACCTTCATTGTCGAAGCGGGACGCGACCTCGTGCTCTGGAACCGGCTACCGGACTGGCAGGCGACCATGGGCTATGCGCTGGCCGCGCTCGTCGTCGCGTGGCTGGGATGGGCAACGTTCCAGTTGACCAGGCGAGGCTTCGCCGATGTCCTCTGATTCCGCAGTGGCCATCCGTGCGAGTGATGTGTCGAAGTGCTACGCAGTCTACGATCGGCCATCGGACCGGCTGAAGCAGATGGCGGCGTCCGCGCTGCACCGCTTCGCGGGCGCTCCGTTGAAACGCTTCCATTCGCAGTTCTGGGCGTTGCGCGGGGTATCGCTGCAAGTAGGGCGCGGAGAATGCGTGGCGTTGATCGGCCGCAACGGTTCGGGGAAGTCCACATTGCTTCAAATCATTACCGGTACGGTGTCACCGACGGAGGGCGAGGTGGAAGTGCATGGCCGCGTCGCGGCGCTGCTCGAACTGGGCTCGGGTTTCAATCCGGAATTCACTGGACTGGAGAACGTCTACCTCAATGCATCGCTGCTGGGTATGCAGCGGAACGAGGTCGAATCCCGGTTGGACGACATTCTGTCGTTCGCGGATATCGGCGATTTCATCAGACAGCCAGTCAAGACTTACTCGAGCGGCATGGTCGTGCGGCTGGCGTTCGCAGTACAGGCACAGATTGACCCGGATGTTTTAATAGTTGATGAAGCACTGGCGGTAGGCGATGCCCGCTTCCAAGCCAAGTGTTTTGCCCGACTGAAGGCATTGCGCGAGGGCGGCACCTCCATCCTCCTCGTCACCCATTCGACCGAACAGGTCGTCACCCATTGCGATCGTGCCATCCTGCTTGAGCACGGCGAAAAACTCGCCGATGGCGTGCCCCGACAAATCGTCAACCAGTATCTCGATCTGCTATACGGGCGCGAACCCGCTCATACGGCACCCGCCGAGGATGTCGGTGGCGGACATGCGGTGGCCTTGCCCTCGCAGTTGCTCGACTCTGATCCCGAGTTTTCATCGCGAGCGCAACCGTCGTTTGAATCACGGGCGTTGTATAACCCGTACGAACACCGGTGGGGCGACCGCCGCGCGGAGATCATGGATTTCGCGGTGTTTGCGGGCGCGGCCATTTACCCGCCGAGCGTGCGCGCAAGAAGCATCTTGACCGTATACGTGCGCTATCGGTTCCTCGCCGATATTGTTCGGCCGATCTTTGGAATCAGCGTGAAGACCAAAGAAGGGCTGACGGTATATGGCACCAATACCGAGATTTCGCGCCTGGAAATCCCGTTCTCATCGGAGGCGGGCGGGGGAGTGGTTTGCTGCACGTTCGAGATGAACTGCGCGCCAGGGGATTATTTCATTTCCTTTGGTATCGCCAGCCGTGATATCCGCGGCGAGATTGTTCCGCATGACCGGCGCTACGATTCCGTGCACCTGAGTGTGGAGCCAGGCGAAGAGTTTCTTGGCATCACGGATCTGCGCGCAGAACTAAGAGTCGTGTAATGGAAGACAGCGAATTTTTTTCTACAATGTACGCATACAACTCCGAGACAGGCCTGTGGTTACGGATGGGAGCTTCCGTAGACTGGAACTACAGCGACGGCGAGCAGGTCGAGCGTGGGCTACTGGAGGTGCTGCAGGGATGCACCGATCGCTCAAGCCTTTCGCCGGAGCTCGCCAGCAAGATCCATGATTGGCCGAGCCGCTATTACTTCAGCGCCCGGCGCGCCAGTCTGCTGCGGCCTTTCGCTTCGCTGCTGGGCGGACGTGTACTGGAAGTGGGCGCCGGTTGCGGGGCATTAAGCCGCTATCTGGGCGAAACCGCAACAGAACTTATAGCACTTGAGCCTTCGGCGCGCCGCGCGCGCGTCGCCGCTACGCGTTGTGAAAATCTGACCAATGTCAAGGTGGTCGTAGACGAACTGGAGTCGTTCCGGCAAACCGGCGAGAAGTTCGACGCGATCACCTTGATCGGTGTACTGGAGTACGCACACCGTTTCTGCGATCGCGATGATGCGCCGATCCACTGGCTCCGTCTGGTCCGCGAGATGCTCGCACCAAGCGGCGTACTGCTTCTCGCCATCGAGAACAAGATCGGCCTTAAGTACTTCGCTGGCGCGCCGGAAGATCATCTCGGACGCCCCATGCTAGGTATCGGCGATCTATATGAACCGCGCGGACCACGAACTTACGGACGCGCTGAACTTGAGGCGATGCTGCGCGCGGCGGGATTCGGAACAACCGGTTTCGCGCTGCCTTTCCCGGACTACAAGCTGCCGACTTCGGTCCTGCTGAGCGCGGGGGCGGATGCCATGCCGGGGTTCGACGGGGGCGCTCCGCTGATCGAGGCAGCGACGGCACGGGACACGAGTCTGGGCGGCCTACCGCTGTTTCCGATCGATCGCACCTGGTCGGCGCTGGCAGACAATGGGCTGCTCGTCGACATGGCCAATTCGTTCCTGGTCGTGGCCCACACTGGCAAATCCGAACATGCCTACGGCGAACAGAATGCTAGCTGTTCGGCCTACCACTACTCGGTCGAGCGAATGCCGCAGTTCTGCAAGCAGGCGGCTTTCGTGCGCGGACGGAATGGTGGCGGGAAGGTAATCCGCAAAATGTTGGCTTCCGCGGACAAGGCCATGGATGGGGGTGAATATCTCTGTACGCCACAGGACGAAGATTACGTAGTGGGAGAGAGCTGGAGCCGATTGCTCTACCGTGGTTTGCGTCGCGACGGCTGGCGGGCCGAAGACTTCTCCGACTGGATGCATAAGTGGTTGGAATCAGTCTGCGCGCAGGTTGACCTGCCGCTGCACGAACTGCACGAAAGCGGATATGCGCCGGATCGGCTGCTTCCGGGAGCCTGCCTGGACATGCTTCCGCAGAATTTGATGCGCGACCTCCAGGGGAATCTGCGTTTCATCGATCACGAATGGAGCCGGAAGGAAGGCGTGCTGCTGGGGTACTTGGTATTCCGCGGCCTCTTTGAAACCCTGGGATCCTGCCCCCCGGTCGCGCGACCGTACGACGAAGCCGAACTGTCTTTCCTAACCTTTATGGGTAGGCTGGGCATTGCTTTGGGACCCGCCCTAATACTCAATGAGTCGCGACTGTCCGAATATCTCCAGTACGAGCATGCGTTCCAACGTGAGGTGTCCGGTTCGGCTAAGAGAACGGATATGGCCGAGATTGCGGCAGCCCGTTTGCGGATGGCGCCTTTTGCCACCATCGAGGGCGTCGCGGGGAAGGTCGTGGACGATGCGCGCGCACTTCAACACGATCTTGACTGGTTGCGCGAAGTATACGGGCAACTGGAAGCTGAGCATTCGCGCGTGGCCAACTGGGCGCGTTCGTTGGATGCCGAGGTGGCTGGCCTGAAACGTGAGGCAGCACTGGACCAGCACGTCCAGGAACTTCGCTTGAATCAGGATCGACATGTGGCTGAAGCGCTGGAGCATGCCGAGCAACTTCGCCTGCGTCAGGAGCAACAAGCCGCTGAGGCGCTGGAGCGTGTCGAGCAACTCCGCCTGCATCAAGAGCGGCAAGCCGCTGAGGCACTAGAGCGCGCCGAGGAGCTCCGCTTGCATCAGGAACGGCAGGCTGCTGAGGCAATGGAACATGCCGAGGAAATGAAAAGCATGTTACTGAGGCTTGAGGAAGGGAATCAGCAGCAGCAAGAAGAACTGAAAGCACTGCGTGAAGAGGTCATCGTACGTAGCGACGCTTACCGTAGCGAGATACGAGAACTGGATGGAAAGCTGTCCATCATCCAACATTCGCTTTCCTGGTGGCTTACCAAACCGCTGCGCTTCGCAGGCCGCCTCATCCGTGGCGACTGGGACAGCGTAGTGCAATCGCTGCGAGGCCGCGGCCTGGCGTCTCGGCCCTGGCTCGCGCCTTTGGCTCGATCGGTGAAAGGTTGGCTGCTCAGGCGTAGGCCGCTGCAGACACCCTTGCAGGTTCCATTGCCCGACGACAGTCATGTAGCAACAATAGATGGGCTTCGAGTGCCCCCATGCGACGACCCGCAGGTATCCATCATCATCCCTGCGTATGGGAACTTGCGCTACACCGCCGCGGCGGTGCGCTCGATCGTGGAATCGGCGACGTCCGTCACCTATGAGATCATCGTCGCTGAAGATGCTTCCGGAGATCCCGAGATCGGGCGGCTAACCAATGTGCCTGGACTGCGTTATCACGAGCACGCGCAAAATCTTGGATTTCTGCGATCGTGCAACGTAACAGCGGAACTGGCGAAAGGCGAGTACGTCTGCTTCCTCAATAACGACACGCAGGTGGCGCCCGGCTGGCTGGAAGGCTTGCTGGAGGTGTTCTCGCTGCATGCCGATGCAGGCATGGCCGGTTCGCGCCTGGTATATCCCGACGGGCGCTTGCAAGAAGCCGGTGGCATCGTCTGGCGCGACGCTTCCGCCTGGAACTACGGACGGTTGCAAAATCCGCATGATCACGAGTTCAATTATGTTCGCCGTGTGGATTACTGCTCAGGCGCGAGCATCCTGCTGCCAACAGCGCTGTTTCGTTCGCTCGGCGGCTTCGATGAGCGCTACTGTCCTGCCTACAACGAGGATTCGGATCTCGCTTTCCGAATCAGGGAGGGGGGAAGGCAGGTCTACTACACGCCGTTTTCAACGGTCATCCATTTTGAGGGAATCTCGCACGGAACTGATACCGGAAGCGGCGTGAAGGCTTATCAAATAACCAACCAGCGGAAATTCCGCGAGCGCTGGTCGGACACACTCGCTATGCACTATCCGAACGCGCAGAACATTTTCCGCGCCCGTGATCGTGCGTGGGATCTGAAGATCGCGCTCATCGTCGATCATTACATTCCGCAACCGGATCGCGACGCAGGTTCCCGCACCATGGTGGCATTCATTGATGCGCTGCTGGCGTCCGGCTGGCTTGTCAAATTCTGGCCGGACAACCTCTGGTACGATCCGGACTACGGGCCGGCGCTGCAGAAGCGTGGCGTGGAGATCATCCATGGCGAAAAGCGCTTAGGCGGTTTCGAAGAATACCTGAGGGAATGCGGAGCGGAACTAGACGCGGTACTTCTTTCCCGCCCGCATGTCTCCTTGCCCTACCTGCGGGCATTGCGATCCCTCGCGCCAGACGTGCGCGTAGCCTACTACGGCCACGATCTGCATTTCCGCCGCCTCGACAGCGAGGCGGAAGTAACCGGGCGCGATGACCTGCAGGAAGAGGCACGTCGCATGGAGGCCCTCGAACGCCAGATCTGGCGACAGGTAGATGTCGTGCTGTATCCGTCGCAGGATGAAGCCGACGACGTCGTCGCGCTCGTGCCTGAAGCGAACGTACATGCGATATCCCCTTATGCCTTCGACCGATTCAACGAGGAAGCCAAGCCGCAGGGGCGCGTCGATCTTCTATTCGTCGCCGGATTCGCTCATCCGCCGAACGTCGATGCGGCGTTCTGGCTGGTGGACGAGATAATGCCGAAATTATGGAGGCAGCTGCCGAACGTGCGTATCGCTCTGGTCGGTGCCAATCCTACCCAGCAGGTCAGGCAACTGGCGAGCGAGCGCGTCGAGGTGACGGGCTATGTGAGTGACGCCGAACTGGCGCGCCGTTATGATCGCGCGCGCGTGGCCGTGGTGCCGTTGCGCTACGGCGCAGGCGTGAAGAACAAGGTGGTGGAAGCGCTACAAGCGGGTCTGCCGCTGGTGACCACACCCGTTGGTGCGCAGGGGCTGCAAGGACTGGATCGGGTTGCCCGCATTTCCGCGACGCCGGAAAGTTTGGCGGAGGACATCGGATTGTTGTTGACCGAAGACGCTGCATGGCTGCAATGCTCTCGCGGCGGAGCTGTGTTGGCGCGATCGCTGTTCTCGCGCGAGGTTTTGTCGAGCCAGTTAGTGCAGTCACTGTCGGGCAACCGGTGAAGGAGACAAGATGATCGTCAGATCCAGGGCGCCGCTGAGGTTGGGGCTGGCCGGTGGCGGCACCGACGTGTCGCCGTTCAGTGATGAGCACGGCGGTTTTGTCATGAACGTCACTATCGACAAATACGCGTACGCCACCATCACTGCGTCCGATTCGGGGATGGTGGAATTCGATTCGCTCGATTCTCAGTGCCACGAAAGGATGGTGCCGGACGAAGTCACCCTGGCGCCGGGACCGACGCAGCTGATCCGCGGCGTATATCTGCGTGTCGCCGACCGTCTGCTCGGAGGACGCCGTCCGCCGGTGCGGATACGCGCGCATTCGGATGCGCCACCCGGCTCGGGGCTCGGCTCTTCATCGACCATGGTGGTGACGTTGGTAGCCGCCTTCGCCGAGTATTTCAGCTTGGCACTTGGCGAATATGAGATCGCGCAGTTGGCGTTCGACATCGAACGCAAGGATCTCGAATTGTCCGGTGGCAAACAGGACCAGTACGCTGCGGCGTTTGGCGGCTTCAATTTCATGGAGTTCTACGCAGCCGACCGTGTCATCGTCAATCCACTGCGGATCAAGGATTGGGTGTGGATTGAGTTGGAAAGTAGCTTGGTGCTGTACTTCACTGGCGTATCTCGTTCGTCCGCCGCCATCATTGATGAGCAGGCCAGGAACGCGCGCGAAAAACGCATAGACTCGCTGGAGGCCATGTTCCAATTGAAGGAAGAAGCCGTGCAGATGAAGGAGGCGGTGTTGCTAGGCGATTTGCCGCGTTTCGCCCGCGTGATGCAGGCAGGCTGGGAGGCCAAGAAGCGCATGGCCAACAGTATTTCAAATCCGATGATTGATGAATTGGAAGCGCTGGCGTTCCGCAACGGCGCGCACGCGGCCAAGGTCTCTGGCGCCGGCGGCGGCGGATTCATGATGTTTGTTTGCGACCCCGCCGAGCGGGTCGGTTTAGTCCGCGCACTGGCAGGCGCCGGCGGCCAGATTCTTGATGCACATTTTTCAAGTTCAGGAGCATGTTCGTGGAAGGTCAATTGAACCAGTACATTCGGACCGAGTTCGCTAAAGTCCAGGAAAACTTCCGGCGCATGGCCGAAAGCGGGCCGCTGGAACAGCAAATCCTGGGTACGGTGGCGCTTTGCGTGGCGTCGCTGCGCAGCGGTGGAAAGATCATGTTTGCCGGCAACGGCGGTAGCGCGGCCGACGCGCAGCACTGGGCGGGCGAACTGGTGAGTCGCTTTTACTATGACCGCCCGGGTCTGCCGGCCATTGCGCTGACCACCGACACTAGCGCGCTGACCGCCATCGGCAATGACTACGGCTACGACTACACCTTTGCCCGTCAGTTGGAAGCGCTGGGCCGCGAAGGCGATGTGTTCTTCGCTATCTCCACTTCCGGCAATTCGCCCAACATCGTGCGCGCCTGTCAAGCCGCGCGTGGGCGCGACATCCACGTGGTTGGGTTGACCGGACAAGAGGGCGGCAAGCTGGCTGATATCTGTGACATCTGCTTTCGCATTCCATCGCCCGAAACCCCGCGTATCCAAGAAGGCCACGAATTCATCGGCCACATCGTGTGTGCGCTGATCGAACAGGAAATGTTTCCAAAAGATGGCCGGTGATGAGGTCATCATCCTGGCAGGCGGTTTTGGCACACGTCTGCGGGCGGTAATCAGCGACGTCCCCAAGCCGCTTGCGCCGGTGGCCGGTCAGCCATTCCTTCACTGGGTGCTGGAGCATCTGGCCGTGCAGGGCATGCGTCGGGTCATCCTTGCGACCGGGTATCTGGCAGAAACGGTTGAACAAGCCTTCGGCTCATACTATGCAGGGCTGTCCGTCGACTATTCCGTGGAGGCCGAACCGCTTGGCACAGGCGGGGCTATCGCGTTGGCTACGCAACGCTTGCAAGGCGGAAGCGCCCATGTGGTCAACGGTGATACGTTTCTGCATTACTCACCGCAGGCGCTGGAAGCCAGTGTGACCGGGGAAAGCGATATCGGCGTCGCGTTGGCGCATGTTCCCGACGTCACGCGTTATGGTTCGGTGTCCATTGAGGCGTCACGCGTACGAGCTTTTAGCGAAAAGGGACACCACGGTGCAGGCTGGATCAACGCCGGCTGTTACTTCCTGACGGCACGGGCCATTGCGGCTCTGCCAACAGGAAAATTTTCCTTCGAGACGGACGTCTTGCACTCTGGCGTGCAACGTTCTTCCATTGCGGCCTTCACCGAGACAACCGGCTTTATAGACATCGGCATACCCGAAGATTATCTGCGTGCGCAGCAATTGTTCGGAGCGCAACGGTGAGCTCGCCGGGCCCCAGCTTGTTCTGCGATCCCGAACTGGACGATGCGAAGCGCGATGGACCGGCGTTGTTCCTGGATCGTGATGGTGTCATTAACGTCGACTACGGATATGTATGCAGCCCTGAAAAAACTGTATGGGTCGATGGTATTTTTGACTTGGCGGCCACGGCTGCTGAGCGCGGCTTGAGGCTGGTAGTCGTTACTAATCAGGCGGGCATCGCCCGTCGCTATTATACTGAGCAGCAGTTTCTCGACTACACACGCTGGATGCATGAGGAATTCCGCAAACGCGGACTTTTCATCGAAGCGACCGTATATTGTCCCCACCATCCGGTGGATGGCGTTGGCTCGCTGAAGATGATATGTCCATGCCGGAAGCCTGCACCGGGTATGCTGCTGGAAGCAGAACGCGTGCTAGGCGTGGACTTGGCGAAGTCGGTACTAATTGGAGATAAGGCCAGCGATATTGAAGCCGGACACAAAGCGGGTTTGAATGAAATGTATTTTGTCGGCGAATCATTCCCGCCAGGCAGTGCACTGGAATTGGCAAGCGAAACACTAAGTGAGGTAAGGCGACATTTGCAATTTCATCAATAGAGGGTAGGTATCGATTGTTACAGTTTTATTCGACGCGCTTGGGGCAACACACCACCCTACGATGACAAGCCCTCACTTCAATACCTTCAACAACGTTTTATTTCGGTGCAAGAACTCCGACTTCATTTTCGCCATACAGAGTTGTTGGACCAGGTAGCCAGAGGCGAGCCGTTGCGTAGCTACGATGAGTGTACTGACGGGCAAAATACACTCGGCCCACGACCATTCACTGGTCTTCGCTGGCCCGGTTCCAGAGGCCCTGATTTGCGCCCGCATGCCCATCAATCAAATTATTGATATATCGATACCGGTTTTCTGCTGGATACGATCGCTAGCTGCCTGCCTGAGCATCACGAGAAAATCTTCGGCGTTAAAAATTTCTGTCGCACGGAGAGTAAGAAGTTCCTATCGCAATTACTGCATCGCGAATTTGTGCGAAACGGACTAGAGGTTCGAATGCCGGGTTTGCATCGAGTTGATTGAACATCTCCCTGCGAATGGCGATGTGGATCGTTGAAGTTATGGCGCAGGATCGTTCCTGATTGGCTTAATCTGATCAACACTGGATTGAATCGCTATGTATAGAAATAGGAGCTCAGCTATCTGGATTTATTCGGCCGAAGACACATTATCTTCTGGTCGTCAAGACCGGTCAAAAGATATTCACGCAGGCCGATTATTACGGGGCTCTGCACGATGAGGATTAGGTCTTCGTTGTAGGATTTGTCGAAACGCCTCAGATCACGCCGCTCGAAGATTGAATTTGGATCGCGCAGAGTGCAACAAACAATTGCTCATCGACAAAGATATGGACAGCATGATGTACATACTGGATCTGGAAAGCGCCTGTCCTTACTAGTAGTCCTGCTTAATGGTAAAAGGCGCAGGAAAGCCGAAGATCGGTTTCTTAATTGAATCATAATGAAGGTAAAGTCGAAGTGCAGCAAGCTACGAAGAGATTGACCCTGGAAGACGGTGCCCTCTTGTTGTTGGGCGCCTTCTGCATTTCCATTGCGCTCTATCATCCTTTTTACTTCGGGGATGAGCTTTTTTCTTTCGCGTTCGGCGCTCAACACGACGGCAAGTTCCTTGGCACTTTCAACGAGCTCAACTCGTACAAGCCACGCATTCTGATGAATATCCTATGGGCGTCCATCGTTGCCCAGGAATTACCTCGCTGGATTCCCATGTCGGTTAACGCGGCCGCGCTGGGCGCATGCGCATGGTTGGTTTATGGTATTTCCATTCGTGTGTTTCAGGCGAGCCGGCCGGCTGCATTCATCGGCGCGCTGCTGGTATTGGTGTCGCGCTTCAATGTGATGCTGTATTACGATTATGTCTCCGGAACAGTCGAATCGCTGAGCTTGATGTTCTTCCTGGCCGGATTCTGGATGTTGGCTGATCCGATTTTGAACAATGCGGCGACCTCGTGGAAGCGCTGGGTGCTGGCGACCGGATTCTTCATCGCCTGCATTCTGGTCCACGAACGCTTCGTTGCGGGCATAGCAGGCCTGTTAGGTTTAAGTGTGCTGGCGCGCCTGCCCGCTATCGTGCATCAGCGCGACTGGCGCAGCATTGTGATACCAGCCGGTTGTGTGTTCGTCATAGGCCTGATTGTCGTAGCGCTGGTCAAGACGCTTTCTAACAATCCCGTCACCCTAGGTACTTCAGGGCGTACGGTGACTGTCAATGGCGCTACATTCAATGTGGCGCGCACATATATCCAGAATTTGTTCCTCGGTTCGAATTATGGCCCAGACTGGTTTGTCGGATTGCTAAACCAAGGACACCCGTCGGCGAGTTGGTTATTCCGCGGTTCGGCACTTGTCTTCATTTTGGCCTGGGTCGTGCCTTTCTACTACCGAAAAGCCGGCGGCGTCGAGCCTTTTCAGTACGCCCGCACTTTCCAGCGCGTGCTGCCATTGCTCGGCTTCATTCTGGGCATGGTGGCGGTGGCGAGCTTGCCTGGGGCGGACCGCCAGGAAGCACGCTGGATGTATCCTGCTATGAGCTTCGTTATCCTGCTCATCCATTGCCTGTATTCGGGCTTCGCTCGCTATCTCTTGTTTGCATTGCTGGCCATCTCAAATGCTTACTACATTTACTACGGAACACTGGAACGCATAGCCAGCATTAACGGCTCTGAAGCAGCGCTGCGTATCGGCCGTGCCATGGAATACGTCGATTTCCCCGGTGACTCGGGCATCATGATTTCGGTAACGGAGCCAGACACTAGTTGGGTCATCGGCGGGCCGGACGGGAAAGTGTTCTGTGCGGTCAACCTGTCTGCTAAGAACTGCATAATGTCGCGCGGTCAGCCAGGGACGCCCCTGCAGACCGGTTATTCGTTTGGCTTGATGCCGCACGGACAGAATCGGCGTGGTGACTGGACGTACCGGTACGTAACCAAAGACGAGGTTGATATCTTGCTGGATCCCAGCAATGTTCCGACCGGTGGTCAAGTGCTGGGTGCATCAGGACAATGGCCTGAGTGGATGTTGGCCAGGCCGGAGTCAGCGACCGAACGCGGTTTGTTGTTGCCGGGAATTTCCGAAAACTTCCTGAGAAAGGATGTTGCCGAACTGGATGGTCGACTCCTAGTCTACAAGGCAGTCGCCATTGACGGTGCCACATCTGTGCCGATGCGCCTTCAGGTGAACTGGCACGACGCATCCAATAACTTCCTAGGCGCTTCTATTGACGTTATGGAAGTTGGCGCCAAAGAGCGTGAGTTCGTCACTTGGGTGACGCCGCCGCAGAATGCTGCCTATGGATACATCTACGCGACCCTGCACGCCGATGGCCAAGGCAAAGTGTTGCTGATCGAGGTGCGGTTGGTGGAACTCTAAGTTGAAATAGGTGGCTATTTCCCACCGCCACCTATTCTTCAATCCAGCTTTTTGATGATATAAAGCGGTTTGGCTTTCAATTCATCTAGGATGCGCCAAAGATACTCGCCGATTAGGCCCAGCATTAGCATCAGTACGCCGCCGATGACGAGGATGGCGACCATGATGGGCGCCCAGCCCGCAAACGGTGTGTGCCCGAACAGCCACGAGATGGAGATGACGATGGCATATATCACGCCCAGCAGCGCAACAATGGCACCGCTAGCGGACATCAGGCGTATCGGCACGTACGAACCGTCTAGGAAGAAATCGTAGAAAAGCTTTAGTTTCTTGCTGAACGTGTACTGGGATTTGCCAACTATTCGCTTGCGGCGGACGTAGGGAATGAAGGTAGTCGGCAGACCCGCCCAGATGACATCGCCCTGATAGAACCGGTTGCGTCCCTTTAACGAAAGGAACACTTCAAGCGCGCGTCGACTCATCAGCACGAAATCGAAACCGCCGCTGGGAATGTCCGGGTTCGCCGCACGAACCGCGGAATACGCAAGTCGCGAAAACAAGCGGGCGCCAAAGGAATCTTCGCGCGATTCGCGAAAGCCCACCACCACATCAGAGCCACCGGCCCACGCCTTAGCCATATCCACAGTGAGCTCGACCGGGTCCTGCAAGTCTGCAGACATGCTGACGATGGCGTCACCACTTGCGTTGTCATACCCGGCAATGATGGCAGCCAGCTGGCCAAAGTTGCGACTGAAGGTGATAGTGCGCACTTTGGTATCTTCGGTAGCCACCTGACGCATTTCCTCGTACGAGTTATCGCGCGAGCCATCATCTACAAACACAATCTCGTAGTCATAGCCGGACAGCCCCTCCTGAAACAAGCCGCGAATTGCTTCCCATGTGAGGCGGATGGAGCCGTAATTGTTGTAGACGGGGATGACGTACGAAATCTTCTTCACGTTGTAATCCTTAGTGCCGGCTGAGCACTGCAGCCAGCGTGCCGCAGATATGGCTGATTTGCTCGTTGCTCATCGACAGAAAGAAGGGCAGACCCAGAATACGTTGTCCCAGTGCTTCGGCGGCTGCCAGGTCCCCAGCACGCGGCATATCAGCCAGCGCCGGGTGGGTGCTTAGACTGGGCGAATACCAGCGGCGCGTTTCAATTCCATGGGCTGAAAGCTGGTCACGTACCTGCTGGATGTCGGAGTCTGCTGGGATGGCCACTGACATCAATGGATACACGCCGTCCGGATCTTTCTGCTGGAATGACAACTGTGGGCAATGCTGACGCAACGCCTTCATGTAGCGCCCCATCAAGACGCGCCGTTCGGCTTTGGTATCCTCCCACGCATCGAACGATGCAAGGCCGATGGCGCAGTGATATTCGCTCATCTTGCCGTTGGTGCCGTGTTCGGCGAGCAAGCCAGTGGATGTGTCGATGCCGAAATTGGCGAGACGACGCACGGTCTTGATGCGTTCGGGACTGGGCGAAAGCATAGCGCCGCCTTCCGCCGCGCCGAATGACTTGGTGGCGTGAAAGCTGTACACCACATCGATGCGCTTGCCCGATAGCTGATTACCGTAAGCGCCGGCTGCGTCGATGATCACCGGTACATTCAATTCAGTCGACAATTCATCCCAAGCGGTTGTGTCATGAGCGAAACCAAAGGTCGATACCGGCATGACCGCATCAAACTGCGACTGTTGCGCGGCTTCGCGCGCGATGGCCGGCGTTAGCACCCAGGATTCCGGATCCACATCGGCAATCACCGGAACCATGCCCACGCGCGTCACTGCGGTCGCAGTGGCAACAAACGTTATGGCCGGAATCAGCACGCGCGCACCTGCTGACAATCCCCACGCCTGTAAGGCCAGCTCCAGACCGATAGTGCAGTTGGACACGGTTGTTACGTGCTCTGAACTCAGCCCGGTACCGCTGTCGTGCACGATGCGGCGCTCAAGCTCCTGATTCAGCGGACCGAAATTGGTGTACCACTGGTTTTGATCGATTTGCCTGATGTAAGGCAACAGCTGGTCCGCCAGCGGCATGCGGGGAACAAGCAGAGGAATGCGGTTCATCGTGATCTCGAAAAAGAATAATGTCTATGGGCCAGGTAGCTCATCACTGTCAATACCACCACTAGCATCGCTTGGACCCATCTTTCGTCAATGTAGGTCAACTTAACAATCAGCGGAAGCAAAATGAGATTTGCGGCAAAAATTGTGCTGTTTGCAAGCAGAAATCGAAAGAATTCCGTCATCCAGGGACCACGGCTCCTGAAGACAAGCAAACGCTGCGTTAGGTAGGAATGGGGTATCGCAAAGCAGTAAGATGCGACAAGGGTACCGAATGGCCCCATCCTGTTACCCATCAACCAATAGCAAAGCAGAAAGCACAGGTAACCCACCAGCGTGTTCCAGCTGCCGACCGCTAGGAAGCGGATGCGTTCGCTCTCCAGCAGAAGCACGAACCAAGGCTGCGGTTTTGAATCGGGTTTCAACGACGTGGTCATTACTTCCGTAATTGCTTGGCAGGGTTACCCACGTAAATGCCCGCCTCGTCGATATTAGACACTACCACCGCACCCATGCCGATCGTCGTTCCCGCCGGCACGTGTAGACCTTCACGGAGGCAAGCGTTGGTGCCGATGTAAGTCAATTCACCCAGTGTGCAGTTACCGCTAATGTTGACACTGGGTGCAGTAGTCACAAATTGGCCAAGATGACAGTCGTGACCCACTGTTGTACCCAAGTTCAGATGTACATGCTGCTCGATAGTGATATCACAGGTCAGTATGGAACCGGCGCAGATAACAGTGCCTTGGCCAATCTGAATGCGCTTCGAGCGCTGCACACTGGGGTGGATGTAGGTCGGATAATGCAGGTCGGACGGCAGCGAGTCGCGAATAGAGCGCCGCGCCGCAGAACTACCAACGGCAATCACCGCTTCCCAGCCATTGCTTTCCAAGCGGGAAACAGGAAGCACCGGAATATCGCTTACCGTGCGTTCCTTCCAGATGTCGTCACTTTCAAAGAAGCCGCCTACATTGGATGCTAGGTCCAAGTCCGCGATTAACCACAGAACTTCGCGTGCGAATCCGCCCGCACCAATGATTGCGATTTTCTTCATGACTTCCTTGCTCCAGTTCAGATGGCCATCAGTTGACACGCGGGGAAACTACAAGCTTTGCAGAACATCTTCCATATTGCTCAACTCGCCGCCTCCTTGCGTATTGAGGCGCCGACCTCAAAGTGCCGCTTCCAGTTCCGGCAACAACGAAAACAAGTCGCCCACCAATCCGATATCCGCGATTTCGAAAATTGCCGCTTCAGGATCCTTATTGATGGCCACGATCGTGCCCGCATCCTTGATACCAGTCAGATGCTGGATGGCGCCGGAAATGCCAACGGCCACATACAGTTCCGGGGCAATAATCTTGCCGGTCTGGCCGACCTGCATTTCATTGGGGCAGTAGCCGGCGTCGACCGCGGCGCGTGAGGCGCCGACGGCGGCGCCGAGCTTGTCGGCCAGCGCGTAGACGACGGCGAAGTTCTCTGCCGAGCCGACGCCGCGGCCACCGGAGACCACGCGGCGGGCGCTCTGCAGATCCGGGCGGTCGGAACTGCCGGCGGCCAAGCCGACGTAACGGGTATGGACGGGCAGGTCGGCTTCGATGGTAGCCGCTTCGATGGGGGCGCTGCCGCCTTGGGCCGCCTCTGGCCACGACGCTGAGCGCACGGTCGCCACGACGGCCTGATCCGCGGGAACCTGCACGGTGATGATGGCGTTGCCGGCGTAGATGGGGCGCTGGAAGGTATGCGCATCCTCGACCGCCATCAGGTCGGACACCTGGTTGACGCCGAGCAGGGCGGCCACGACCGGCATCAGGTCCTTGCCGAACGTGGTGGACGGGCCGAACACATGGCTGTAGCCGCCGGCCAGCTTGGCGATCTGCGGCCCGAGCACCTGCGCGAGCGCATGCTCGTTGGCCGGATGGGCGACGGTCAGGACCTTGCGCACGTTCGCAAGCTTGGCGGCCTGTTCGGCCACGGATGCGGGATCGGCGGCCAGCACGACGATATCGATCGCATCGGGTTTGAGCGCCAGTGCGGCGTTGAGCGTTCTGGCGGTGGCGGCGTTGAGTTGGCCGCCGGCGTGTTCGGCGATGACGAGGACGTTGGACATGATGGATTCCTTGTTCTCAAAGGCGCGGCGCTAAGGGAGCGTCCGGCGCGGGAAAGGCATTGATTCCGTCTGGCGGGAAACGATAGCGTTACAGCAGGCCCTTGGCCTTCAGCGCGGCCACCAGTTCGGCCGCGTCCTTGACCATGATGCCCTTGCTGCGCTTGGCCGGCGGGGCGTAGCGCGTCGTCTTGAGCGTATCGATGGCCTCGACGCCAAGATCAGCCAGCGGCAGCGTCTCCAGCGGCTTGCTCTTGGCCTTCATGATGTCGGGCAGCTTGATGAAGCGCGGCTCGTTCAGGCGCAAATCGGTCGTCACGACGGCGGGCAGGTCGACTTCCAAAGTCTCAAGGCCGGCGTCGACCTCCCGGGTTACGGTCGCCTTGCCGTCGGCAATCTCCACCTTCGACGCGAACGTAGCCTGCGGGCGACCCCACAGCGTGGCCAGCATCTGCCCGGTCTGGTTGGCGTCGTCGTCGATGGCCTGCTTGCCCAGGATGACCAGGTCCGGTTGTTCCTTTTCCACCAGCTTGAGCAGGATGCGCGCGGCGGTCAGCGGTTGCACGGGCTGGTCGGTGACCACGTGCAGCGCGCGGTTGGCGCCCATGGCCAGGCCGTTGCGCAGGTGCGCTTGCGCATCGGCCGGGGCGATGGTGGCTACGACCACTTCGGTGGCGATGCCCTTGTCGCGCAGGCGCAGCGCTTCTTCCAGCGCAATCTCGTCGAACGGATTGGCCGACAGTTTCACCCCTTCGGTCACCACGCCGGAGCCATCGGGCTTGACCTGGATGCGCACGTTGTAGTCCACCACGCGCTTGTAGGCGACGAGTATCTTCATCCTGGGGAAATCCTTGAATTTGCTTTATGGCCCGGTCGCGACGGTAGGCGAGGGAGGGATTGCTAATTCTATCAGTCGGTTACGTCCACGGCGACCTAGGTGTCACATATGTGGCTCATGCCCCAATCTTGGCGCGTCCAGCCCAGAGTTTCGGATCGCGGCATTTGCTAGCATTGATGCAGTATTCCCGGGGGGCCTAGCAAACTCCGAAAAGATGCATCATTTGGACCTAGTACTCTGTAAACGAGGATCGAGATGACTCAGTATGAGGATCGTTTAGCCCAAGAAAGGCAGCGCTTCGACGCGGAAGTCTGCGTGCATAATCTGCCCGAGATTTTCCATTACTGGTCGAACAAGTACCTGCGTCCATTTATCAACGGATTCGGCTATGACAATATCGATGACTTCTTTGTCAAAGAAATCGCGCGCTCGAAGCGAAGCGACGGGCAGCCGATGCGCATTGCCAGCGTGGGCAGCGGCGATTGCGCCACCGAGGTCAGGATTGCATCAGGCTTGGTGGCTATGGGAGTCACCGATTTTTACATCGTCTGCCTAGACATCAGCGATGCAGCGCTGGAGCGCGGGCGCGGATACGCATTGGACGCCGGTCTGGCGGACCGTTTTGAGATGATTGTACATGACTTCAACCTAGGCTTGCCAGAAGGTCGCTTCGATGTGGTGATGGCAAACCAGTCGCTCCATCACGTGGTCGCTCTGGAAGAATTATATGCAGCGATCGGGCAACAACTTGTTTCGGGAGGCAGTTTTCTCGTCTCGGACATGATCGGCCGCAACGGCCATATGAGGTGGCCAGAAGCTCGAAAACTGGTGGACGAAGTTTGGGGTTGGCTGCCAGATCGTTATCGCTATAACTGGCAGTTACAGCGACAGGAGCAGAAGTTCATGGATTGGGACTGTTCACAGGAGGGGTTCGAGGGCATCCGCGCGCAGGAGGTGCTGCCGCTGCTTCTGGAAAACTTCTCGCCCCGGGTCTTCCTGGCCTGGGGTAATATCATTGATGTATTCATCGATCGCGGATTCGGCCATAACTTTCATGGCAGGAACGAATGGGATCTGCACTTCATTGATCGCATTCACGCCATCGACGATCAGGCTATCGCCGACAAGGTGATCAAGCCGACGCACCTGCTGGCCAAGTTTCAGAATGAGCCTGGTGAGTGCATCTGTCCGCATGGGATGGATCCACAAGAGGCAATACGTGTACCGCAGGTGGATGAGTTGCTCCCGTCGCCACCACAGACCCAATCGCCGCTGCCATTGCCGCCGGCCCTGAAGAATCTCCTGCGGCGCATTCCGGGTTTGGTGCCCTTATATCGATGGTTCATGCGCATAGAGTAGGGAACGCCAGTTGCCGCCACTGCCCAAAGGTACGTGTCCGCGTTCTCTCATTGCCGCTAGAATTCAGGGATTCTGGGTTTTCAAAGAGGCCGGCATGGCTGCTTCCAAACTTTATCCGGACGCGAAGGCTGCGCTGTCCGGCCTAGTCGCCGACGGCCAGACGCTCGCCGTCGGCGGCTTCGGCCTGTGCGGCATTCCCGAGGCGCTGATCGCCGCGCTGCGCGATAGCGGCGTCACCGGCCTGACCGCCATTTCCAACAACGCCGGAGTCGATGGCTTCGGCTTGGGTCAGCTATTGGCCACCCATCAGATCCGCAAGATGATTTCGTCCTACGTGGGTGAGAACAAGGAATTCGAACGGCAGTATCTGGCTGGCGAACTGGAACTGGAATTCAACCCGCAAGGCACATTGGCCGAACGCCTGCGCGCGGGCGGGGCAGGGATTCCGGCCTTCTTCACCCGCACCGGCTACGGCACCGTGGTGGCCGAGGGCAAGGAGACCCGCCAGTTCGGCGAGCACTGGTACGTGATGGAAACCGCACTGGTCGCCGACGTGTCGCTGGTGAAGGCATGGAAAGCCGACAAGGCCGGCAACCTAGTCTTCCGCAAGACCGCGCGCAACTTCAATCCCGCCTGCGCGATGGCCGGCAATATCTGCGTGGCCGAGGTCGAGGAAATCGTCGAGATCGGCGACATAGATCCCGATCACGTTCACCTGCCGGGCATCTACGTGGACCGTCTCGTGCTCAATTCGACCCCCGAAAAGCGCATCGAACAGCGCACCATCTGCCAGGGAGACAAGTGATGGCCTGGACCCGCGACGAAATGGCGCAGCGCGCCGCCCGTGAGCTGACCGACGGCGCCTATGTGAACCTGGGTATCGGCCTGCCGACACTGGTGGCCAACCATATCCCGCCGGGCATCGACGTCTGGCTGCAGTCGGAGAACGGCCTGCTCGGTATCGGCCCGTTCCCGAGGGAGGATGAGGTCGATGCCGACCTCATCAACGCCGGCAAGCAGACCGTGACGGCCCGCCCCGGCGCCAGCTATTTCGGCAGCCACGACTCGTTCGCGATGATCCGCGGCGGCCATATCGACTTGGCCGTACTGGGTGCCATGCAGGTCACCGATACCGGCGATCTGGCCAACTGGATGGTCCCGGGCAAGATGGTCAAGGGCATGGGCGGGGCCATGGATCTGGTCGCCGGGGTCAAGCGTATCGTCGTGCTGATGGAACACGTCGCCAAGGATGGCAGCCACAAGATTCTGCCCGAATGCGACCTGCCGCTGACCGGGGTGGGGGTGGTGGATCGCATCATCACGGACCTGGCGATTTTCGATGTCACGCCTGAGGGCCTGCGGCTTGTGGAAACAGCCGAAGGCGTGGAAGAAGACGAGCTTCGCAGCAAGACCGGGGTGTCGTTCAAGAAATGAGCCGTTAAACGGGACCGGCGTTCAAATTGGAGCGAACCGATGGAATTTCGCGCCTTAAGCGGGGCTGACTTGATAGTCCGGAATGCAGGCCAAAACCTTGGTTCTATCCGACCGTAAGCGGACTGGCTGCGCTATAGTGCCGCCCTCAGGGGTTTCGACCGCATTATCTTCGAGGTTCACATGAAGTTTCGCATCGGGGGCGCCTGTGCGTCGCTCATCCTTCTGGCTGGCTGTCAGGGCGCCGATACCGGTTCCGTCGCGGTTTCCCGCAATGTCGCGGCTCCTGCTATCAACGTAGCCAAGGTCACCCCGCTTTCGATGTCGCGCAAGGCGGGCACGGTCGCCAACATGCCCGACCGCGGAGCGCTGGTTTCCTACGGTAATGGCGGCAAGCCAATTAAGCAGGAAGGCGCGTATACGTGGTATCCGGTCGCCATCAGCGAAGCGCATGCGGTGAAAGCCATTGTCACCGGCGAAATGACCGTGCCATCGCCCGATGGCAGCCAAGCAAAGCTGCGTTATGAACGTCACGAGGAGCATCCCGATGGCAACTGGACCTGGGTAGGCCGCATCGAAGGCGGCGATCCCAATCAGGAAGCCATTTTCACTTTCGGCGAAAAGGCTGTCTTTGGATCGGTCCCGCAGCAGACTGGTCCGGCGCTGAGCATCCAAACCCGCAACGGCGTTCTGTGGGCGGTAAAGACCGACCCCAGCAAGGTCCTCAATCCGAATACAGCGCCGACCGATATCATGCTGCCGCCTGCCCAGGCGCTGCGCGACTCGGCTATTTCGCAGGCATCTCAGGCCATTGCTGCTTCTGCACAGGTTACCCAGTCGACAGTAATGGTTGCAGCGCCACCCATCCCATCCAACACCATAGACGTAGCAGTGGGTTACACCACGGGTTTGGCCGCTTCCTTGGGTGGGGCTTCGGTAGCAGTCACGCGTATCAATTATCTTATCCAGGTTGGCAATCAAGCCTTCAGCAATAGCCAGATAAATGGCTATCTGCGCCTCGTTCGTGCGGTAGAGGTTAACTACGCCGACAATACCAAGAATAGCGATGCGCTTTCGCAGTTGACGGGCAGCAATGGAACAACTGCTGTAGCAGTGCCGGCGTCGCTGAATCCTTTACGCAACGCTCGCAATGAGTATGGCGCTGATGTTGCAGTGTTGCTCCGCAAGTTTAATACCCCGGAGAACGAAGGCTGTGGCATAGCATGGCTGAATGGCGCAGATCAAAGGGAAATTAATCCCGCAGCTGATACTAATTTTGCATATGCAGTCGCCAATGATGGTACCGACCAAGGGACTGATGGTAATAGCTACTACTGTGCCGAAGAGACGATGGTGCACGAAATCGGGCACTTGGCCGGGTCCGCGCATGATCGCGATAACTCAAGGAAAACTGACGGCACTTTGCAGTACGGCAGGTATCCCTATTCTTTTGGCATGAAAACCGATTCGAATAATGGCAACTTTTATACCGTAATGTCTTATGGATCTACCGGTCAGAACTCATATCGTGTTTTCTCGAATCCTAATGTCACCATTTGCGGGGGACGGGCATGTGGAGTCACAAATCAGACAGATAATGCCCGCAGTCTGAATCAGACAATTCCGCTTGTTGCTTCTTTCCGGACGACGGTTGTTTCGTTTGGCCGAGCGCCAAATGACTTTAATGGCGATGGCCGCTCTGAAGTCTATTGGCGGAATAGCCAGACTGGTTTCAATCATATGTGGATACTTGAAGGCCGCTACCAGTCCGCTTGGTATTCTGTATACAGAGAAACGGATTTCAACTGGAATGTCATAGGTACTGGTGATTTCAATGCGGATGGCAAGGCAGATGTGATTTGGCGCAACTCTGTTACGGGCAGACTGTTTATTCAACACATGAATGGTTCAACTGTGCTTGCCACTTCAGGGCCTGTAGATGGCCTCGCGGATCTCGCCTGGGAGCTCGTAGGTCTGGCCGATTTTGATGGCAACGGCACTACCGACATCGCTTGGCGCAATATCCATGACGGTCGCATTACAATCTGGGGTATGAACGGCCGCGCGTCTACTTCTACGACCACCGTTTATCAGGAAAGGGTACTTTCTTGGCGAGTTATCGGGACCGGTGACTTCAATGGTGATGGTTATCCAGATATTTTTTGGCGCAATGCATCAACTGGCGACAATTTCGTTTTACTGATGCAGGGAGCTTCGGTTCTAGCGGGCTCTGGATCGGTCACCCGTGTGCCTGAGCAACAGTGGCAAATCATGGCAATCAGAGATTTCAACGGTGATGGTCGTGATGACGTTTATTGGCGGAATTCAGCCACTGGTCAAAACGCACTCTGGCTTATGAATGGGATCCAAATCACCACTAACGCTCATGTTTACAATGAGCCAAATATGTCTTGGAAGATTGTCAATAGCGGTGACTATAATGCTGATGGCATGGCTGACCTGTTCTGGCGCAATATGTCAACGGGCCAAAACTATGTCCAGTTTTACAATGGGACTCAGATACTGCCAATATCCGGCTATACGACACAAGTTGCTGACCAAGCTTGGCAAGTGACAGGGCGCTAGGAAGGAAACCTTCCAATATCGGATCGTCATGTTAAAAACATAGTCCGGGCATTTGTGATGCTCGGATTATTATTCGATGCAGATATACGTATTTGAGGCAATTTAGTTGGTTAATGCCTACAAGCATCAATTCGTTTGATTTGATTGCCGTGCCGTTGACGAAGATCTTGCTGTGGTTGATTCGATGCTGCCTATAGCCGGAAACATTTAATGACGTTTTAGCTGGCCAGACTGTAGGTTAGGCCACGGAATCGGCTTTCATTCTTGTTTCTAAGGCGATCAGCAGGTTCGACAGTCATCGGCAACCGGCAGCGCGTATATCTTGCCGCCACGTTTGAGGATGCCGGACACCCCAACCTCGCTTGCCCTTATCTGACACCACCGAAATAGCTTTCTTCGCACTTGAACACCGCCAGTTCGGGTTCGGTCTGGATCATGCCAACAGCGATGTGCTGGTGCGGTTGTGGTAGTACAAGGCGGCGCTTTGCGATGGATGCGGACCAACTCCGCAACAGTTCGGCTGTCGATTTGGCCCCTAACAACTCTAACCGCTTCAACTGCTGGAATTACAACAGCAAGGCTGCAATTCACAAAATAACGTTACAGGTTCTGATAGTTCGGGCCCGCTCCGCCTTCCGGCGTCACCCACGTGATGATCTCGTAGGGATCCTTGATGTCGCAGGTTTTGCAGTGGACGCAATTGGCGGAGTTGATCTGCAGGCGCCGGCCTTCGGTGTCGGCGACGATTTCGTAGACGCCGGCGGGGCAGAAGCGGGTGCAGGGGTTGTCGTATTCGACGCTGCAGCGGTCGATGCAGATGTTGGTGTCGGCGACCTTGAGGTGGACGGGCTGGTCTTCGTCGTGTTCGGTGGCGGCGTAGTAGACGCCCTGCAGGCGGTCGCGCGGGGCGAGCGTGCGGTCGACGTAATCGCGCCGGACTTGTTCGTGATCGCCGACTTTGTCCAGCGACGACCAGTCCGGCTTGACCTTCAGCGTCCACGGGGAATGGCCGCCGACGGCGGTTTCCCAGGCGGCGTTGAGCAAGCCGAACCACAGGCCTTTCTTGAAGCCGGGCTTGATGTTGCGGACGGTCTTCAGTTCGGCCATCGCGTCGGACGCGCGCAATTTCGCGTCGAAGCCTTCCGGCGACAGCTGCGAAGCGGCCAGATGTTCGGCGGCCAGCATGCCGCTGCGGATGGCCTGGTGCGTGCCCTTGATCTTGGGGACGTTGAGCAGGCCGGCGGTGTCGCCGATCAGCAGCGCGCCCGGCATCTCGACCTTGGGCAGCGATTGCCAGCCGCCGGTGACGATGGCACGCGCCCCGGCGGACAAAATGTTGCCGCCTTCGAGCAGCGGCTTGATCAGCGGATGGTTCTTCCACTGTTGAAAGGCTTCCCACGGTTTGTATTCGGGGTCGCGATAATCCAGGCCGCTCACGTAACCGATCGCAATCTGGTGGTTGTCGAGGTGATACAGGAAGCTGCCGCCATAGGTGCTGGTGTCGGCCGGCCAGCCCAGGGTATGCACGATCTTGCCCGGAATGACCCGGCCTTCCGGCACCTGCCACAGTTCCTTGATGCCGATGGAATAGGCCTGCGGATCGCTGTCGGCATCCAGTCCGAAACGCTTGACCAGCCGCTTGGTCAAATGCCCGCGCGCGCCTTCGGCCAGCACCGTGACCTTGGCGTGGATGTCGATGCCGGGCGTATAGCCGGGTTTGTGCGATCCGTCCTTGGCCACGCCCATGTCGCCGATGCGCACGCCGATGACCGTGCCGGTTTCGTCATGCAATGTTTCGGCGGCGGCGAAGCCCGGATAGATTTCCACGCCCAGCGCTTCGGCCTGCGGCGCCAGCCACGCGCACATCGCGCCGAGGCTGACGATGAAGTTGCCATGGTTGCGCATGCCCGGCGGCACGATCGGAAACCTGTGCCCGCCATCCTTGCTGAAATACCAGAGTTCGTCTTCGCTGGCCGGCACGCAGACCGGTGGCGGATGGTCGCGCCAGCCCGGCAGCAGCGCGTCGAGCGGCGCCGGTTCGATCACGGCGCCCGAGAGGATCTGCGCACCGACGGTGCTGGCCTTCTCGATGACGCAGACGGAGATGTCGGGATTGACCTGCTTGAGGCGGATGGCGAAAGCCAGGCCGGCCGGACCCGCGCCGACGGTGACGACGTCGTATTCCATGATGTCCCGTTCGATGGACGCGGCGTCGGTCATTCCAGTGGTCCTTGATTGGCTTTGGGCTGCGGCCATTTTCAGGGTTTGCGCTGGCGGGGGCAAATCCGCGAGCATCGCGGCATGACCGTACTCGCGTTGCCGCAACCGCATGGAATACGCCTGGATTTGCCGGGCGCGGACCTTCGGCTGTGGCCGCAATGGTTGCCGCGGGAACAGGCCGATGAACTGTTGCAGTCGTTGCTGCGCGATCTGCCGTGGGAGGTGCATCGCATCCGCCTGTTCGGCCGCGAGGTCGATTCGCCGCGTCTGAGCTGCTGGGTGGGCGATGACGATGCGGTGTACCGCTATTCGGGCACGCGTTTCCAGCCGCGCGCGTGGACCCCGGCGCTGGCGCAGTTGCGCGATTGCTTGCAGTTACAGACGGGCGTCCGCTTCAACAGCGTGCTGGCCAATCTGTATCGCGATGGCCGCGATGCGATGGGCTGGCACAGCGACGACGAGCCGGAATTGGGCCTGCAACCGGCGATCGCTTCGGTCAGTCTCGGTGGCGAACGCCGCTTTGCATTGAAGCATCGGCGCGAACCGGTGCATCGCATCGCCCTGGCTTTGCCGCACGGCAGCCTGCTGTTGATGGCCGGCGACACCCAGCGCAATTATCGGCACGCGTTGCCGCGAACGGCCCGGCCGGTGGGGCCGCGCATCAATCTGACGTTCCGGTGGATTAAGGCGGGCCGTGCGTCGGGAGCCTGAAATTATGGCTATCCGGATTTCAGTCTAGGAAGTATCTCTATCCGTTTACGGGGAGATTACTGAAGGTGAGGGCTTTAGCGCGATGCCGGCCTCTCATCCGCCCTTCGGGCACCTTCTCCCGCAGGCGGGAGAAGGGAACGGCATTAGATTCCGGATCCGGAAAATCGGTGTTGGAAACAGCATGCCCGCCGTCCCCGTAACCTCCGATGCACGTCGACGTCAGCCGTTGCGCCGCGGCACGGCTACCGGCGGCGGTGGAGACAGCCGATCCTGCTGGCCGCTGCCCAGCACCCAGCCGACGATGTCGCGGGTGATCACGCCGAGGGCGCGTTCGAAGGTGTCGGTGACGCGCGCCACCTCGGTGCCGCCGACGGCTTCGCTGTGCAGGAACGTGCGCGCGGCGACCACGCGCTGATCGCGGTAGTGGACCAGCTTGGCGTTGATCTCGATGACCACCGACGGCTGCGCCCCGCCGCCGTAATCGGATTCGAAGCGGCGGATGTCGGTGACCAGCCGGTAGTCGGCGCGGATGCCGGCCTCGCTGCTGGCCACCGCGTGAATGCGGCCCGAATCCTCCAGCGTGCGCAGGATCGCGTCGAGCACGATGTCGGTCGACGGCTGCGCCCACGACGCGTGCTGGTACACCTGCAGTTCGCCCGGCACCGGCCGTACCGTGATGCGCGGGCTGTCGACCAGCCGGGTGGCGTTGGGCCGGGCCACGACGAGCGAGAAATCCACCATGGGCCACGCCGGATCGGGCGCGACCTGCACCTGCGGCGAATACAGCGTGATCGGATCGCGCTGGCCACCGCCCAGGACCGAACAGCCGGCCAGCGCCAGCAGCGACAACGGAAGCACGGATTTGAATGCGTTCATTTGGGATCGAACTCCTTGGGAGCGTCGCGGCCGAGCAGGTAGCGCGCGGGATTGCCTTCGAGGCGGTCGCTGACGCGGCGCAGGTCGCGCACCAGTCCGCGCAGTTCGGTCAGCGTCGGGCCGAGCTGGGCCAGCCCGTCGTTGGCGAAACTGTTGATGGCCGCGCGGTTCTCGCCGAGGATGCCATCGGCGTTGTCGACGGCCGAATCCAGCTTGACCAGCGTGCCGTCCAGCTTTTCGAGAATGCCCGGCAACTCGCGCACCAGGTTGCGGTCGAGGCGCTCGATGGTGCCGTTGGCGGTAGTGAGCGTGCGGTCGAGGTTCTGCGCGGCGTCGCGTGCGCTGACGATCAGCGATTCCAGTCCCTGATCGCGGCTGGCCAGCGAGTTGCTGATCGATTCCAGGTTGGCCAGCGTGGCGGTGACGCTGGCGACGTTCTTGTCGCTGAGCATCTGATCCAGCCGCTCGACGATGCGGTTGGCGGTGTCGGTGATGTTCTGCAATGCCGACGGCGCGGTCTGGATGATCGGCGCTTCGCGCTTGTCGACCGACGTCAGCGCCGGCGCCTGCGGCGTGCCGCCGGAGAGCTGGATGATCGACGGGCCGGTCAGGCTGGTGATGGCCAGCTTGGCGCGGGTGTCGGTCTTGACCGGCGTGCGGGCCTCCAGGCGGATGCGCGCGATGACCTGGCGCGGATCGTTGGGCGCCAGCGACAGTTCGGTGATCGAGCCGACCGCGATGCCGTTGTACTGCACCGGACTGCCGACCGACAGGCCCGTCACCGCCTCGCGGAATACGACCTCGTATTCCTGCCAGGTGCGCTCGGACGAGTATTTGGCCGCCCACAGGCCGAACAGCAGCAGGGCCGCTGCCACGATAATCGTGAAGGCGCCGATGAGGACGTAATTGGCTTTGGTTTCCATGCTTCAGACCGCCTTGTGCACGAGTTGCCGGGTATCGCGCGCGGCGCGCGCGCGCGGACCGTGGAAGTATTCCTGCACCCATGGATGGTCGAACTTCTCGACTTCGTCCAGGGGCGCGTTAATGACGACCTGCTTATCGGCCAGCACGGCGACGCGATCGCAGATGGCGTACAGCGTGTCCAGATCGTGGGTGATCAGGAAAACGGTCAGGCCGAGCGCTTCCTGCAGCGTCTTGATCAGGTTGTCGAACGCCGCCGCGCCGATCGGATCCAGCCCGGCGGTTGGCTCGTCTAGGAACAGCAGCGGCGGATCCAGCGCCAGCGCGCGGGCCAGGCCGGCGCGCTTGCGCATGCCGCCGGACAGTTGCGAAGGCAGCTTGTTGAGCGCGTCGGCCGGCAATCCGGCCAGCTTGACCTTCAGCAGCGCCAGTTCGTAGTGCCAGGTTTCCGGCAATTCGCCGTGGTGTTCCTTCAACGGCACCTCGACGTTCTCGCCGACGGTCAGCGAGGAGAACAGCGCGCCGTCCTGGAACAGCACGCCGGTATTGCGCTCGATGTGCAGGCGATCATCCGCATCGTCGGACAGCGCATCGACGCCGAGCACCTCGATGCTGCCGGCGTTGGGCTTGCGCAGGCCCAGGATGGATCGCATCAGCACCGACTTGCCGGTGCCCGAACCGCCGACCACGCCGAGGATTTCCCCGCGGCGTACGTCCAGATCGAGATCCTCGTGCACGGCCTGGCTGCCGAAGCGGTTGGCCAGCCCGCGGATCCGAATGATGGGGTGGTCGGCGTTTTCAGTCATCTGGATGGCCTCCGTCTCGGTAGCTATCCACGAGAGAGGAAGCAAGTCGGCGGCTGCGCCGCCTGCAAGCAGCCAGGCGAAGTGCAAGCGCGGCGACAAGCCCTGCTTTTTCTGATGGCCCGCGAAGCGGGCGACCGGCTTTCTCACTCCCCACGTCTCGCTCCTACCAATCCATATTCATGAACCACAACGCGGCCATCGCGTCGAGGATGATCACCAGCGAGATGGTCTGCACCACGCTGGAGGTCGTGCGCTCGCCGACCGACTGCGCGGTGCCTTCGACCTTCAGGCCTTCCAGGCAACCGATGAGGCCGATGATCATCGCGAACACCGGCGCCTTGGACATGCCGACCAGGAAATGCCGCACTTCCATCGTCTCGTGCATGCGCGCCAGGTACATCTGCGGCGGAATGCCCAGGTCGAAGGCGCCGACGGTCACGCCGCCGGCCAGACCGGCCATCATCGCCACGAAGGTCAGCAGCGGCAGCATGATCAATAACGCGACCACGCGCGGGATGACCAGCAGGTCGATCGGATCCAGGCCGAGGGTCTGGATGGCGTCGATTTCCTCGCGCGCCTTCATCGCGCCGATCTGCGCGGTGAAGGCGCTGGCGGTGCGGCCGGCGACGACGATGGAGGTCATCAGCACGGCGAACTCGCGCAGGAACGCGATGCTGACCAGCTCGACGACGAAGATCTCGGCGCCGAAGTCGCGCAGGATGGTCGAACCGAGAAAGGCGATGACCGCGCCGACCAGATACGACAGCAGGATCACCAGCGGCACGGCGTTGAGGCCCACGTCCTCCATGTGCGCGACCGTGGAGGTCAGGCGGAACCGGCGCGGCTGGCGCGCCATCCGCACCAGCTTGACCAGGTTCTCGCCGGTGAAGCTGACCAGCGCGACGATGTTGCGGCCGATTTGCTGCATCCGCTCGCCCAGGCGGGCCAGCGCGGCGAGGAAGCCGTAGTCGCGCTTGCGCGGCGGGCGATCGTCGGCGACGTCCTCGATGGTGCAGACCAGCGCGCGGTGGTCCTCGCGGAAGTCGACCGCTTCCAGCGACAGGCCGCGACGGGTGACGAAGCGGCGCAGCTGCAATACGCCGGCCGAATCGATGCGGGCGATGCCGGTGGCGTCGATGGCGTTGACGGAGTCGGGCAGTGCGCGCAGTTTCTCTGCCACCTCCAGCGCCGCGCGCAGCGTCCAGTCGCCCGCCAGCCGCACCCGTGAAGGATCGGCATCGTCTATCTGGGTGGCGGGCGCGTCGGTTTCGGTCATGGGCTGGCTCGGCCGAGGAGCATACAGACTATGCCGGTGAACGTGAGCATCACGCCTGCGTAGGCGCGGCGCCCCAGCGGTTCGCGCAGCCACAGCGCGGCCAGCACGACCACGAACACCGAGGCGCTCTCGTTGAGGATCGCCGCCACCGATGCGCTGGTGTACTTGTAGCCGCCCAGCCACAGCACCATCGACAGGCCCTGGCCCAGCCACGCGGCGATCAGCAGGCGCGGCCACGGCACCGCGCGCGCATCGAACTTGAACGCGGGCCGCAACGCCGGCAGCGCCGCGACCAGCGCCAGCCCGGCCACCGCGCCGGCCAGCCGCAGCAGCGTGATCCACAGCAACGGCTGGGTTTCCAGCGTGCGCTTGACCATGACGATGGCGACAGCCATCAGCGCGATCGCCAGCATGCCGATGAGCACGCCGCGCAGCGCATGGCGCGGATGGGTCTGCCACTGGCCGGGCGGGCGGCCGACCAGCAGCACGCCGCCGGCCACCAGCGCGAAGCCCAGCCATTGCGGCCATGCGAGGCGCTCGTCCAGGAACACGAAGCCCAGCAGCAACACCAGCGGGCTGTAGAGATTGCCGATGATGCCCATGCGGCCGGCGCCCAGTTCGTTGAGCGCGCGGAAGTACAGCGTGTCTGCCACGGCGATGCCGAGCACGCCGCTGAGCAGCACCACCGCCAGTTCGCCAGCCGGCAGCGACGGCCAGGCGCCATCCACGCCCAGCAGCACCAGCGGCGCCAGCGCCAGCAGCACCAGCGCATTCTTCAGCAGGTTCAGCGACAGCGGCGGTATCGTCGCGCCGAGCTGGCGGGCCAGGATCACGCCGACGGCCCACGTCGCCGCGCTGCCCAGCGCGAGCACCTCGCCGATTCCCGCCATGGCCGCTCCATCGTCTGGGTGCGGCCATTCTACGGGAGCATGGATCGGCTACCGGTCGCGCCGCCGGCTGGCCATACTGTGCCGATGACCGAAACGCCCGCCAGCGCCACCTACGCCCAGCGCATCGCCTTCGTCTGCGAAATCGCCAGCCGCCTGCACAGCTACGGCACCACCGCGCAGCGGCTGGAAGGCGCGTTGATCGCGCTGTCTCAGCGGCTGGGCCTGGACTGCGAGCCGTGGTCCAACCCGACCGGGCTGATACTGAGCTTCAACGATCCGGCGCGTCCGCTCGGCGCCAGCGACACCACCCGCGTCATCCGGCTGGCGCCGGGCGAAAACGATCTGCACAAGCTCAGCGAAGCCGATCGCATCGCCGAGGCGGTGATGGCCGGACAGATGAGCATCGCCCAGGGCCATACCACGCTGCGCAGCCTGGATCGCGTGCCCAGCCGGCGCTGGCAGGCCATGCAGATGCTCGCCTTCGGCCTGGCCTCCGGCGGCGTGGCGGGACTGTGGCGGCTGCCGTGGCTCGACATCGGCACCGCGGCGTTGATCGGCGTGCTGATCGGCGGGCTGACGCTGCTCATCGAACGGCGCCCGGCGCTGAAGGAAGCCAGCGATGCGATTTCCGCGCTGGTCGCCGGCGCGGTCGCCATCGCGATCGCCAACCTGGTGGCGCCGCTCAATCTCAACACCGTCATCATCGCCTCGCTGGTCGTGCTGTTGCCCGGCATGACGCTGACCAACGCGGTCAACGAACTGACCAGCCATCATCTGGTGTCCGGCACCGCGCGCTTCGCCGGCGCCATGGCCACGGTGATGAAGCTCACCGTCGGCAGCGTGATCGCGGTGACGCTGTCGCAGCTGCTGGGCGTCTATCCGGATGTGCGCGCGGCGCGGCCTCAGCCCGAATGGGTGGAATGGGTATCGCTGATCGTCACCGCCTATGCCTTTGCCGTACTGTTCAAGGCGCACCGGCGCGATTACCCGTTGGTAATGGCCGCGGCGATCGCCGGCTACCTGATCTCGCGCTACGCCGGGCTGGCGTGGGGCAGCCCGGTCGGCATCTTCCTTTCGGCGCTGGTGATGACCGCCTGCGGCAACGCGTTCGCGCGCTGGGCCAACCGCCCCGGCGCGCTGATCCGCGTGCCCGGCATCATCATGCTGGTGCCCGGCAGCGCCAGCCTGCGCGGGCTGATGACGCTGGTGCAGCAGCAGGATGTCGGGGTGGGACATTCGGCGCTGCTGACGGTGACCAACATCGTCATGGCGCTGGTGGCCGGCCTGCTGTTCGGCAACCTGTTGATACCGGCGCGCAAGAATCTGTAACCGCGCGTCTCTCCACGACTTCGCCCATGAAAAACGCCGGCATCGCCGGCGTTTTTCGGTTCCGATAATCCGTGGATTATTTCTTCTTGATCAGGAAATCCTCGGGCTTCTTGCCCTTGGCGGTCAGTTCGGCCATCCAGCGCGGCTGCTTGCCGCGGCCGGTCCAGGTTTCCTTGGCATTGGCCGGATTGCGGTACTTCGGCGCGACCTTGCCAAGCTTGCGGCCGGCCTTCGGACCGGGCTTGGCCTTGCCGCGTGCGGACGTGCCGGCGACGCCGAACAGTTCCTCGACGGTGTAGCCCTCGGCCTTGGCGAACTTGGTGATCCGGTTGCGGATACCGGCGATAGGCGCGCGCTTGGCAATCTTGGTCTGCTGCTGCTTGGCCTTGTTGATCAACGCGCCAAGCTCTTTGGCCGACAGTCCACTCAAATCAATCGACATCAATTTCTCCGGGTAGCGGGATTATCTGTGGAACACAAACGTGATGATAATCCACAAAATACCGGACCGCCTGTGTAGAGCGTGACAAAGCCGTGAAACGTGAGGAAATTCACGCTTCATGGCCCGAGCAGGAGATTATCCGGCCTTATTCAAGCGCGAGAACAGGCTGGCGCGATCCAGGTTTTCCGCCTCGCTGGCGTGGCGCGCGCGGTATTCGAACGTGCCGGCCGCCAGGCCGCGTTCGGAAACCACTACGCGGTGCGGAATGCCGATCAGTTCGATATCGGCGAACATCGCGCCGGGGCGCAGTCCGCGATCGTCGAGCACCGCATCGATGCCGGCCTGGCGCAGGTCGTCGAACAGCTGCTGCGCCGCCTCGGCGACGCCGGCGTCGTGCTTCGGATTGATCACGCACACGGCCACCGTCCACGGCGCCATCGCTTCGGGCCAGAGGATGCCGTTGGCGTCGTGGTTCTGCTCGATCGCCGCGGCGACGATCCGCGACACGCCGATGCCGTAGCAGCCCATCGCCGGCGTGGCGGCCTTGCCGGTCTCGTCCAGCACGCTGAACTGCATCGCCTCGCTGTACTTGCGGCCGAGCTGGAATACGTGGCCCACCTCGATGCCGCGCACGATGCGGATCTCGCCGCCATCGGCCGCCCTGTCGCCTGCCACCACGTTGCGGAGGTCGGCGACCGTGTCCGGTTCGGGCAGATCGCGGCCCCAGTTGACGCCGGCGATATGGAAGCCGGCCTCGTTGGCGCCGACGACGAAATCGGCCATCGCGGCCACGTCGCGATCGGCGACCACGCGGATCGCGCGCCTGGCGCCGATCGGGCCGAGGAAGCCCGGCTCGCTGCCGAGGTGTTCGAGAATCTCCGCCTCGCTGGCCAGCCGGTAATCGGCCAGGCCGGGCACCTTGGCGAGCTTGATCTCGTTGACGGCGTGATCGCCGCGCACCAGCGCCAGCACGAAACGCCGTTCCGAATCCGCGTCCTCGCTCATCACCGCCACGGACTTGACCGTGCGCTGCAGCGGAATACCGAGCAGCGCGGCCACGTCCTCGCAGGTCTTCTGCGTCGGCGTGGCGACCTTGTTCATCGCCTCGCCGGCGGCCGGACGCGCACCGGGCGCGGCGGCGACGGCGGCTTCGACGTTGGCGGCGTAGTCCGAGCCGGTGGAGAAGGCGATGGCGTCCTCGCCCGAATCGGCCAGCACGTGGAATTCCTGCGACGCGTCGCCGCCGATGGCGCCGCTGTCGGCCTGCACCGCGCGGAAATCCAGCCCCAGCCGGGTGAAGATGCGCGTGTAGGCCGCATGCATGTTGCGGTACTCGCGCACCAGATCGTCATCGGTCAGGTGGAACGAGTACGCGTCCTTCATCAGGAACTCGCGCGCGCGCATCACCCCGAAGCGCGGACGGATCTCGTCGCGGAACTTGGTCTGGATCTGGTAGAGGTTGACCGGCAGCTGCTTGTAGCTGCTGAACTCCTGCCGCGCGAAGTCGGTGACGGCTTCTTCGGCGGTGGGGCTGTAGCAGTACTGGGCTTCCTTGCGGTCGGTGATCTTCAGCAGCTGGCCGCCGAACTTTTCCCAGCGCCCGGTTTCCTGCCACAGCTCGCGCGGCTGGATGGTCGGCATCGACAGCTCGATGGCGCCGGCGCGATCCATCTCCTCGCGCACCACCGTTTCCACCTTGCGCAGCACGCGCAGGCCCAGCGGCGACCAGGTGTACAGGCCGGCGGCCAGCTTGCGGATCATGCCCGCACGCAGCATCAACTGGTGGCTGACCAGTTCGGCGTCGGCGGGCGTTTCCTTGGTGGTGCGCAGGGGGAATTGCGAAAGTCGCATGCGGGGAGGGTTCGCGGGTCGAAAACGCGTATTTTGCCAGCGTTGGCCGGCGCGTGCCGGCAGCACGGCCTTCAATCAGCGCGGGGCGGCATCGCTGTCGGCGTCGGCGTCGCCATCGCCGCGGATGGAAATGCCGGGTGCGGTGTCGCGATCGATGCGCTCGTAAGCCACGCCCCGGGGTGGCTTGTCGCCCACGTGCAGCGTGCCCTGCGCATCGCGCCAGCGGTACAGCGCGGGGCGTGCGTCATCGGCCTGCCGGCGTGCGGCTTCGGCGGCGCGGGCGCTTTTGGCGGCCTGCTGGTCGGGCGATTCGCGCGCTAGCCACCACGCCGTTCCGCCGCCCAGCAGCAGGCCGGCGGCAATGGCCCAGACTGCGCGCATGGTCGGTGTCAGGTCGTGCAGTAGGCCTTGACCGCAGCCTCGGCTAGCGTGCGCTGGTTGGCGCGCTGGGTGTCGTTCAGCGCCTGGCCGGTGGACTTGCCGTCCTCGCCGGTCTGGTGCACCGGCGCGCTGCCCTGCAGCAGTTCCAGGTTCTTGCGCGCGGTGGCGCATTGCGGGTTCTCGACCGACTGCCCGGCCGGGGTGGCGATCTGCGCGGTGCCGGCGCGGTTGACGATGCGGCGGTCCTGGTAACGCTCGCCGGCCGGCGGCTTGTCCGAATAATGGGTCACGCCCTTGGCGTCCTTCCACTGGTAGACGGTGCCGGCGAAGGCCAGCGGGCTCAGGCACAGCAGGCCGAGCAGGACGCCGGCGGACAGGCGCAGCCGGGCGGCAGGGGCAGGGTGCATGGCGGGACTCCGGGGACAGGGCAAGGGGATGGCGGCGATTGCAGCACTCCGGCCGGGGGCTGGCAAG
>Ga0160451_100265_pt1 | contig 39384 bp, 27 predicted proteins | sample HID1975M_E1MG_FD_108270 | JGI IMG/M metagenome (GOLD analysis project Ga0160451, IMG submission 108270) | Enriched soil microbial communities from UW Madison campus, WI, USA - HID1975M_E1 MG | ecosystem: Environmental > Terrestrial > Soil > Unclassified | place: USA: Madison, Wisconsin... | reverse complement strand
GGCCTTGTCGTTGTTCAGCTTGTTGCCCAGGTCCTCCAGGCTGGCACCCAGCGCGAGGAACTCGCCCAGCGAATCCCAGCGCAGGTGGTTCTCCTCCACCAGCTGATGAACATGCTTGGGCGCCGAACCACCGGCACCGGTCTCGTACAGGCCACCGCCGGCCATCAGCGGCACGATCGAGAGCATCTTGGCGCTGGTGCCCAGCTCCAGGATCGGGAACAGGTCGGTCAGGTAGTCGCGCAGCACGTTGCCGGTCACCGAGATGGTGTCCTTGCCCTGGCGGATGCGCTCCAGCGAGAACTTCGTCGCTTCCACCGGCGAGAGGATACGGATGTCCAGGCCGCTGGTGTCGTGGTCCTTCAGGTACTTCTCGACCTTGGCGATCACCTGGCGGTCGTGGGCGCGCGCGCTGTCCAGCCAGAACACCGCCGGGGTGCCGCTCAGGCGGGCGCGGTTGACCGCCAGCTTGACCCAGTCCTGGATCGGCGCGTCCTTGGTCTGGCACATGCGCCAGATGTCGCCGGCTTCGACCGTGTGCTCGAACACGACCTGGCCGGCCTCGTCGGTGACGCGCACGGTGCCGTCGGCCGGGATGCGGAAGGTCTTGTCGTGGCTGCCGTACTCCTCGGCCTTCTGCGCCATCAGGCCCACGTTGGGCACGCTGCCCATGGTGGTCGGATCGAACGCGCCATGCGCCTTGCAGTCCTCGATCACCACCTGGTAGACGCCGGCGTAGCAGCGGTCCGGGATCAGCGCCTTGGTGTCCTGCAGCTTGCCTTCGGCGTTCCACATGCGGCCGGAGTCGCGGATCATCGCCGGCATCGAGGCGTCGACGATCACGTCGCTGGGCACGTGCAGGTTGGTGATGCCCTTGTCGGAGTTGACCATCGCCACCGCCGGACGCTGCGCATAGACCGCCTCGATGTCGGCCTTGATCGCGGCCTGCCGGTCTTCCGGCAGGGACGCGATGCGCGCGTACAGGTCGCCGATGCCGTTGTCCGGCGAGAAGCCGACCGACTCCAGCGCATCGGCGTGCTTGGCCAGCGCGTCCTTGTAGAACTCCGAGACCACCACGCCGAACATGATCGGGTCGGAGACCTTCATCATGGTCGCCTTCAGGTGCAGCGAGAACAGCACGCCCTGGGCCTTGGCATCGGCGATCTGCGCGGCGACGAACGATGCCAGCGCCTTGCGGCTCAGGGTCGACGCGTCGACGATCTCGCCGGCCTTGACCGCGACCTTCTGCTTGAGCACCACGGTCTTGCCATCGGCCTGGGCCAGCTCGATCTTCAGGCTGCCGGCCTTGTCGACCGTGGCCGACTGCTCGCTGCCGTAGAAGTCGCCGGCGTCCATGTGCGCCACGTGCGTCTTCGAATCCCTGCCCCACGGACCCATGCGGTGCGGATGCTTGCGTGCGTAGTTCTTCACCGAGGCCGGCGCGCGGCGGTCGGAGTTGCCTTCGCGCAGCACCGGGTTGACCGCACTGCCCTTGGTCCGGTCGTAGCGGGCCTGGATGTCCTTTTCCTTCTCGTCCTTCGGCGCATCCGGGTAGTCCGGCAGCGCGAAACCCTGGGCCTGCAGCTCCTTGATCGCGGCCTTCAGCTGCGGCACCGAGGCGCTGATGTTGGGCAGCTTGATGATGTTGGCTTCCGGCTTGGTCGCCAGTTCGCCCAGCTCGGCCAGGTGGTCGCCGATCTTCTGCGCGTCGCCGAGGTAATCCGGGAACTGGGCCAGGATGCGGCCGGCCAGCGAGATGTCGCGGGTCTCCACGTCGATGCCGGCGGTGGTGGCGAACGCCTGCACGATCGGCAGCAGCGACTGGGTCGCCAGGAACGGGGCTTCATCGGTGAGCGTGTAGATGATCTTCGGCGTGTTCGACATGGTCTGCGGGGGCTCTCTTGCGGATCGGCGGACGGAAGAAGGAACGGCCGGGACGGCGGGCTGGGCGCGAGGCGCGTGGCGGTCCGGCGGCGAAACCCCCGTATTGTCGCGTGTTTTGCCGGGCGGCGCGCGCTGCGGCGCGGCTGGCGCCGCCATGCCCCGCGGTATGGCGTGGGACAACTCGCAGGCGGGAGGAACGACGGCAGTGGGGTCGGGCACGCGGCCATCCGTGGCCCCGTCGCGGGACCTGTGCGGCCGGCCGCCTTCAGCGCCGCCCCCGTACAATTGGCCGCATGGACACCTCCAACCCCACCGTGCGGCTGAAAAACGCCTGGCGTTCCAGCCATCCCTGGATCTTCCAGAAACTGGTCGACAAGCCTGCGCAGAAGCCCAAGCCCGGCGAGATCGTCGACGCCTTCGACGTCGACGGCCAGTTCATCGGCCGCGGCTTCTACAACGGCCATTCGCGGATCGCGCTGCGGATCCTGGAGAACGATCCGTCAGTGGCGGTCGATGCCGGCTGGTTCGCGCGGAAGATCGGCGAGGCCGTCGGCCTGCGCCGCCAGGTGCTGAAGCTGGACGAAGTCTCCGATGCGTGGCGCGTGGTCCACTCCGAAGGCGATGGCCTGTCCGGCCTGGTCGTGGACCGCTACGCCGACCTGCTGGTGGTCGAGTTCTTCAGCGCCGGCATGTACCGCCACCGCGAGTGGATCTATGCCGCCCTGCGCGAACACTTCCCCGGCGCGCGCATCTACAGCTTCGCCGACGAGCACGTGCAGAAGCAGGAGAGCTTCGACTACCGCCCGGTCTACAGCGAGGGCGGTGCGCCCGAGCCGGCGATCATCACCGAGCACGGCATCCGCTTCCGCGCCGACCCGGCCGGCGCGCACAAGACCGGCTTCTTCGCCGACCAGCGCGAGAACCGGGAGTGGTTTTCGCGGCAGGTCGCCGGCAAGACCGTGCTCGACCTGTGCTGCAACACCGGCGGCTTCGCCGTGTACGCGGCGGCGCGCGGCGCGGCCGAAGTGACCGGCGTCGACATCGACGCCGACGTGATCGAGATCGCCAAGGGCAACGCGAAGCTCAACGGGGTCAGGCCGAAGTTCGTCCAGGCCGACATCTTCCCGTGGCTGCGCGACGCGGCCAACCGCGGCGACCGCTACGACGCGGTGATCCTGGACCCGGCCAAGATGACCCGCGACCGCGACCAGGTCATCCCCGCGCTGAAGAAGTACCTGGACATGAACAAGCTGGCGCTGGGCGTGGTCAGGCCGGGCGGATTGTTCGCGACCTTCTCCTGCACCGGGCTGGTGTCGGAGGAGCAGTTCCTGGACATGCTGCGCCGCGCCGCGTTCTACGCCGGGCGCACGGTGCAGGTGCTGAAGGTGGCCGGCGCTGGCCCGGACCACCCGTTCCTGGCCAACGTGGCCGAGTCGCGCTACCTCAAGGCGGTGTTCTGCCGGGTGCTGGACTGAGTCGCGCCCGGCGCTGCCGGGCCGCGGTCAGTAACCCTGTTCGCGCAGCGTGGCCCGCACCTGCTCATGGCGCGCCTGCAGCTGCGCCGAGGGCGCCTTGCCGAGCAGGCTGACCACCACGATCGCCACGGTGGCGGCGATGAAGCCCGGCACGATCTCGTACAGCGCGCTGCCGGTCTGCTTCCACAGCACCACCGTCAGCGCGCCGACGACCACGCCGGCCAGCGCGCCGTTGCGGGTCATGCGCTTCCAGAACACCGACAGCAGCACGACCGGCCCGAACGCCGCGCCGAACCCGGCCCAGGCATAGGCCACCAGGCCGAGCACGCGGCTTTCCGGGTCGCGCGCGATCCAGATCGCCAGCAGCGCCACCGCCAGCACCATCGAGCGGCTGAACCACACCAGTTCGCGGTGCGAAGCCTTCGGCCGCAGCAGGCCGCGGTAGAAGTCCTCGGTCAGCGCACTCGAGCACACCAGCAGCTGCGCCGACAGCGTACTCATGATCGCGGCCAGGATCGCCGACAGCAGCACGCCGGCGATCCACGGATTGAACAGCAGCTCCGACAGCGCTATGAACACGCGCTCGGGATTGGCGTTCACCGGGCCGGCGACCTCCGGGTGGGCGGCGAACCAGGCGATGCCGAAGAAGCCGGTCGCCACGGCGCCGGCCAGGCACAGGGTCATCCAGGTCATCGCGATGCGGCGCGCGCGCGGGATCGTGGCCAGGCTGCCGGCGGCCATGAACCGCGCCAGGATGTGCGGCTGGCCGAAGTAGCCCAGCCCCCAGGCCAGGGCCGACACCACGGCGATGGCGCCGCCGGCGCCGATCCACTGCAGCCGCGACGGATCGACCTGTTCGATCAGCGCCAGCGCCTGCGCCGGACCACCGGCGCCGGTGATCGCGAACACCGGCACCAGCAGCAGCGCGAAGATCATCAGCGTGGCCTGGATGGTGTCGGTCCAGCTCACCGCCAGGAAACCGCCGACGAAGGTGTAGACGATCGTCACCGCCGCGCCCCAGAACATCGCCTGTCCGTACGGGATCCCCAGCAGGCTCTCGAACAGCCGCGCGCCAGCAACAATTCCCGAGGCGCAGTAGATGGTGAAGAACACCAGGATCACCAGCGCCGAGAGGATCCGCAGCAGGCGGCTGCCGTCCTCGAAGCGGTGGGTGAAGTAGTCCGGCAGGGTCAGCGCGTTGTGGGTGCGTTCGGTGTAGACGCGCAGCGGCCCGGCGACCCAGCGCCAGTTGCACCAGGCGCCGACGATCAGGCCGACCGCGATCCAGGCTTCCGATGCGCCGGTCAGGTACAGCGCGCCCGGCAGGCCCATCATCAGCCAGCCGCTCATGTCCGAGGCGCCGGCCGCCAGCGCGGTGACGTAGCTGCCCAGCGAGCGCCCGCCGAGGATGTAGTCGTCGAAGGTGCGGGTGCGGCGCCAGGCGATGAAGCCGATGCCGACCATCAGCAGCAGGTAGGCGGAAAAGGTAACGAGCAGCGGGGTGCTGGCGGTCATCGGGATCCTGGACTGGAGGCATGCCGGCCCGGGTGGATGCGGCCCGGCGCGCAGGCGTGGCAGCGCGCGGCCGGAAGGATTCCCGGCCGGCGCAGCCTAAGTGCCCCCGAGTGCGTCTGGCAATCTGCGCCGCACCGTCGCCCGGGCACCGGATCGTGCCGGATGCAGGCGCCGCCGCCTTGCCGTGGTTCCCGAGATGCGGTGCCGCGGGCCGTTCCGCGCGGCCGGGTCACCTGCCGCGCAGGAGGTAGTCGCGCAGCGCCACCGCGTTGTTGTGCTCTTCGTCGCGGGCGCCGTAGAGCAGGGTCACCGGACCGCGTGCCAGGTAGCCGCGCAGCTGTGACAGCGCCTCCGGGTCGGCTTCCAGCTCGGCGAAGTAGCGTTCGCGGAAGCCGTCCCAGCGCGCCGGGTCGTGGCCGAACCACTTGCGCAGCGCTGTGCTGGGCGCCAGCGCCTTGAGCCAGGCCTCGGCGTGCAGGTCTTCCTTCGACACCCCGCGCGGCCACAGCCCGTCGACCAGCAGGCGCTGGCCGTCGCCGGGCGCCGGGTCCTCGTAGGCGCGCTTGAGGTGGATGGGATGGCGGGCGCGACTGGCCATGCGGGCAGTGTGGGTGGCCCGGTCTTGCGCCGGCGTGAAGCGGTCGCCGTGGCCGCGGTGGCGGCTACGACCCCTCCGGCCGACTAGTGTCGGAAGACGGGCTCCTGCAGGGAAGACCGGTGCGATGCCGGCCGTGCGGAGCCGACCCGGTCCGCGAACGGTGTATCGGTCGCGATCCCTGAGACCGCCACGGCTAAACTGCCGGCATGACCGATACCGCCCTGCTCTACGTACTCGCCGGCCTGCTGCTGGCGGCGTTGGCCTTGCTCGTCGCGCTGCTGCTGCGCCGTCCGGACACGGCGCTGGAGAAGCTGCGCGCCCAGCTGGAGGAAGCGCTGCGCGCCGAACAGCGCGACGGCCGCCTGGAACTTCGCCAGCAGCTCGACGGCCTGGCCACGGCCCAGGGCCAGCGCATCGACGGTTTCGCCCGCCACCTGGCCGACCTGGGCACGCGCACCGACACCCGACTGGACCAGCTGCGCGACACCCTGACCGAGGACGCGCGCAAGGGCCGGCAGGAGTCGGGCGACTCGCAGCAGCGGTTCGCCGAGGCGCTGTCGACGCAGCTGCGCGAACTGACCCAGCGCAACGAGCAGCGCATCGGCGAGATGCGCGCCACGCTCGAACAGCAGCTGCGCGCGCTGCAGGCCGACAACGCGCAGAAGCTGGAGAAGATGCGCGAGACCGTCGACGAGAAGCTGCACAGCACCCTCACCACCCGCCTGGACTCCTCGTTCAAGCTGGTGTCCGAGCGGTTGGAGCAGGTCCAGCGCGGGCTGGGCGAGATGCAGCAGCTGGCCACCGGGGTGGGCGACCTCAAGCGCGTGCTCAGCAACGTCAAGAACCGCGGCGGCTGGGGCGAGGTGCAGCTGGACAACATCCTCGAGCAGACCCTGACCGCCGAGCAGTACGCGCGCGGGGTGAAGGTGCGTCCCGAGGGCGGCGAGATGGTCGATTTCGCCGTGCGCCTGCCCGGGCGTGGCCAGCACGACACCCAGGTGTGGCTGCCGATCGACGCCAAGTTCCCGCGCGAGGACTACGAGCGCCTGCTCGACGCGCAGGAGCAGGGCGACCAGGAGCTGGTGCGCACCACCGGCGCCCAGCTCGAGCGCGCGATCCGGATCCAGGCCAAGTCGATCTGCGACAAGTACATCGTGCCGCCGCACACCACCGACTTCGCGGTGATGTTCCTGCCCACCGAAGGCCTGTACGCGGAAGCCATCCGCCGCCCGGGCCTGACCGACGCACTGCAGCGCGAGCACCGCGTGGTGATCGCCGGGCCGACCACGTTCACCGCGCTGCTCAACAGCCTGCAGATGGGCTTCCGCACCCTGGCCATCGAACAGCGTTCCAGCGAGGTGTGGGCGCTGCTGGGCGCGGTGAAGGGCGAGTTCGGCAAGTTCGCCGGCATCCTCGAGAAGGCCGAGAAGCAGATCAACACCGTCGGCAAGAGCCTGGGCGATGCCAGCCGAAAGACCCGCACCATCGAGCGCCGGCTGCGCGGGGTGGAGTCGCTGGGGCAGGACCAGGCGCAGGCGCTGCTCGGCGAGCTCGGCCTGGACGAGCCCGAATCCGACACCGATACCGATACCGACGAGCCGTAGAGGGGGCCCGCCCCGCGGCTGCTGCGGTTGCCGCCGCACCAGGCCTGGGCAGCCCGGCGAGCCCAGTTCTACGCTGCGCGGCAAGGCAGTCCACGGCGGCACGACCCGTGGCAAGCGCTGCCCTGTTTCGTCGCGGATGCCGTCATCGCCGGCCCATGCCTGCGCCAGCCGTCGACGCCACGCCGGCATCCGGATCCGCGCAAACGAAGAAGGCCCGGGATCGCCCCGGGCCTCGCCGTCCGCCACCGCCGCGCCGTCCGCTCAGCCGCCGGGCAGCGGCGGCAGCGGCATCGCATCGGCAGGCACCATCGGATTGCGCTCTTCTTCCTCTTCCTCGTCCAGGTAATCCGGCAGGCCGGCGTCCTGCGCCGCGCGGCCGCGGCGGTCGCTCTCGATCTGGAAGGTGCGGCGCTTGAGCCAGGCGTCGCGGACCATGGCGTATTCGTCCGGGGCGTCGTCGCGCAGCACGTCCAGCGAGAGCAGGTGCGAGCGCGTGTCGACCAGCTGCAGGCCCTGGAGGGTGAGGCGTATCTTGTCCTCGTCGACCTGCTGGAGCACCGACAGCGGTGCGTCGCCGGCCAGGCCGACCACGTCGCGCAGCGTGCGCGGGCCGAAGAACGGCAGCTCCACGTAAAGCGAACTGCGCCAGCCCCACATGCCCAGGGTCTGGCCGAAGTCCTCGCTGCGCCGCTTCATCTTCAGATCGCTGGCCGGATCGAAGATGCCGCCGATGCCCAGGGTGGAGTTGACCGCGAACCTTCCCAGGGTCTGCACCGCGTCGCGCGGCCGCCCCTGCAGCAGCTGGTTGACGAAGGTCAGCGGCGAGCTGAGGTTGTCGAAGAAATTGGTCACGCCCAGCCGCACCGGCTGCGGGACGACGGCCACGTAGGCGCGCGCGACCGGACGGGCGACGGCGCGGTCGACCACGTTGTTGAAGGCGTGGATGCGCCGGTTCAGCGGTTCCCACGGATCGTAGGACACGCGCCCGGCGGCGATGCCCGCATCGTCGCCGGCGGCGGCGCCCGGCGCCGGCGCTTCGCCGTAGAGGGCGGCGTAGTCGTCTTCGGCGGCGGTCGGATCGGCGCCGTCCACCGCGGTGGTTGCGGTCGCCGCGGCATTCGGAGGCGCCGGAGGAGCGCCGGCATCGCCGAGGGCAACCGCTGCGGACGGCATCGGTTCCGGCGTGGCCGCCGGCGCGACATCGGCCGCCTGCGTGGCAACCGGCGCCGCCTCGTGCGGCGGCGCGGCGGCCGGGCGCGGCGCGCTGGCGCAGGCGCCCAGCGCCAGCACCAGGATCGGAGCCAGGAGATGACGCACGAGCGGATTCACGGCGCCGGATCCGCGAAGGCCAGGGCCTCGTCCAGGCGGTACGCCGCGCGCAGTTCGGCCAGCCCGGCCGGGGCGCCGTCGATGCGCGGCGCGAGGCCGGCAGCGGCGCCGCGCGCGACGACCTCGGCCAGCAGCGCCAGCCCGGCGCTGTCCAGGCGCTGCACGCCCCCCAGGTCCAGCACCCGCGCGCCGTCGAGCAGGCGCTGCAACGACGGCCACGCGGTGGTCGCTGCGGCGCGGTCGAGGATCCCGGCCAACCGCAGTACCGGTCCCTCGCGTCGCGCCGTCAGGGTCGTGGCGGGCTCAGCGCGTGCCATCGGCGGCGGGCTGGAGGGTGCCGGCGCGCAGGTCGGCGGCGACCTGCGGGATCGACTTCTGCCGCAGCGGCGCGTCGAACTGGCTGCGGAAGGTCTGCACGTAGGACACGCCCTCGACCATCACGTCGAAGATCTTCCAGCCGCCGTTGTCGCGGACCAGGTAGTCGACCGGGATCGGGTCGCCGCCCTCGCGCACCAGCTCGGTGGATACGCGCACGCCGCGGTTGCCCGGCAGCGGGGTTTCCGACTTCAGGCGGATCCGCGGCTTGCCTTCGAAGCCGAGCAGGGCCGCGCCGTAGCGCTGCATCAGGTTGTCGGTCATCGCGTCGGCGAACAGCTTCACGTCCGCGTCGCTGGCGCCGCGGCCGTGCGGGCCCAGCACCAGGCGCGCGGCGTAGTCGCGGTCGAAGCTGGCGCTCAGTTCGGAATCGATGAACGACTTCAGCGCGGCCGGGTTCTTCTGGAACTCGGCGCGGCGCTGCTGCAGCGTGGACAGGATGCGGGTGCCGTTGTCGACGACCTGCTTGCCGGCGGCGGCCGGCGCGGCGGCCTGCTGCGCGTGGACGGCGATCGGCGCGGCCGCCAGCAGCGGCAGGGCCAGGGCGAGGGAGAGGATCAGCGGTTTCATGGTTGCGTTGCTTCCGTGGGGGACGGTTCGCCGGGGGGCGGGGGGGCGGCGCGCCGGCCCCGCCGGCGCCACCGAACATGTACTTGCCGACCAGCTGGATCAGGTCGATCGCCGGCTGGGTGAAGACGATCTCGTCGCCGGGCTTGAGCGCCTCGGGATCGCCGCCCGGCTGCAGCCCGATGAAGCTCTCGCCGAGCAGGCCGCTGGTGAAGATGCCGGCGGACGTGTCGGCGGGCAGTCCGGCGAAGCGCTTGTCGATGGCCAGGGTGACCACCGAATCGAACTTCACCGGGTCCAGGTCGATCCTGTCGACCCGGCCCACGACCACGCCGCCGATCTTGACCGGCGCCTGCAGGCGCAGCTGGCCGAGGTTGGAGAAGCGCGCGGTCAGCGGATAGCTGCCGCCGCCGATGCCGAACTGGCGGTTGGTCGAGGCGAACGCCAGCACCAGCAGCGAGACCAGCGCCAGCACGAGGAAGGCGCCGACCGCGAATTCGAGCCTGGGACCACGGATTGCCATGGGGGGATTCCTATTGGAACAACAAAGCAGACATCACGAAATTCAGCATCAGCACCAGCAGCGAGGCGTTGACCACCGCGCGGGTGGTCGCCACCGAGGTGCCCTCGATGGTCGGCTCGGCGTGGAAGCCCACGTACGAGGCCACCAGCGCCGCGGTGCCGCCGAACACGGCCGACTTCAGCAGCGCCACGCCGAAGTCGTCCCAGAAATCGACGCTGCCCTGCAGCGCCGACCAGAACGTGCCGTTGTCCAGGCCCAGCACCTGCACCGCCTGGAACCAGCTGGCGCTGATCGCCAGCGAGCAGAAGAACACCGTCAGCAGCGGCACGCACAGCACCGCCGCCCAGAAGCGCGGCGCCACCGCCTTGGCCACCGGGTCGATCGCCATCAGTTCCAGTGCCTTGATCTGGTCGGTGGCGCGCATCAGGCCCAGTTCGGCGGCGATGGAGCTGCCGGCGCGGCCGATGAACAGCAGCGCGGTCAGCACCGGGCCCAGCTCGCGGTACAGCGACAGGCCCAGCAGCGTGGACAGCGCGTCGGCCGCGCCGAACGTGGTCAGGGTGCGGTAGCCCTGCAGGGTCAGCACCAGGCCCACGAACGCGCCGCCGACGGCGATGATCGGCAGCGAGCGGCCGCCGATCTTGTAGATCTCGCGGACCAGTTCGGCGAAGAAGTCGCGGGTCGGCAGCGAGGCCCGCAGCACCGACAGCGAGAACAGGCCGGCGCGGCCCAGCGATTGCACGGTGGCGGCGACGGCCATCTAGGCGGCCTCCGCGCCGGACACGCGCGCCGGCTTCGATGGCGCGCTTTCGAACGGGATGGGACCGTCCGGCTCGCCATGCAGGAACTGGCGCAGCAGCGGATCGGCGCTGGCTTCCAGTTCGGCCGGCGTGCCGTCGAAGACGATGCCGCCATTGGCGATCACCACCGCCTGGTCGGCGATCGGCAGGGTCTCGCGCACGTGGTGGGAGACGATGATGCTGGTCAGGCCCAGGCTGCGCGACAGGCGCCGGATCAGGCTCATGATCACGCCGGAGGCGATCGGGTCCAGGCCGGTAAGCGGTTCGTCGTACAGCATCAGCGGCGGATCCAGCGCCAGGGCGCGGGCCAGCGCTACGCGCCGGGCCATGCCGCCGGACAGCTCGCGCGGGTACAGGTCGGCGGCGGCGCGCAGGCCCACGGCGTTGAGCTTCATCGCCACCAGGCGCTGCAGCAGCGGTTCGGGCAGGCGGGTGTGCGCGCGCAGCGGCAGGGCGATGTTCTCGGCCACGCTCAGGTCGGTGAGCAGGCCGTTGCCCTGCAGCAGCACGCCGATGCCCTTGCGCATCTCCAGCAGGTCGCGCGACCCGCGCGGCACCGGCTGGCCGAACACTTGCACCTGGCCGGCGACCGGGACCAGTTCGCCAGTCAGCGCCGCCAGCAGGGTCGACTTGCCGGTGCCCGAGGGACCGAGCACGGCGGTGATGCTGCCGGCCGGGACCGCCAGGTCCAGGCCGCGCAGGATCGTGCGCCCGCCGCGGTCGAGGCGGACGCCCTGCAGTGCGACGGCATTGGCGGTCGGAGCGGACATCGTGGGGGGCATTCCGGAGATGGAAGCAGCGACAAACGGCGCATGATGCGCACTGCAGACTGAATCTTAACCCAGCATTGAACCGGCCAGTACAGAAATTGTCCGGCACCGGCGCAACGGATCGTGCGGATGATGGCGACATCCTGCCGGCGCCCGTGCACCGGCACGAGTGACAGTGGTCATGGCCTTGCCGGCCGGTCCGGCGCTCAGCCGGCGCTGGCGTCGCCGTCCGCTGCCAGCCGGCGCAGGCGCTGCAGCGAACCGGGTTCCCCGGCCAGGGCGAAGACCTCGCGCAGGCTCCGGTAGATCCGCCCGGCATAGCCCTGGTCGTTGAGCAGCGAGCCGGCCTCCAGCCCATCGAGCCGGCCCAGCCGGACCTGCCCGAACAGTTCGGCCTGGGCTTGCGCGTCGAATGCGGCCGCCTCCCGGTCCAGCGCGGCCAGCCGCGCCGCGCCGGCGCCGGCATCGCCGACCAGGGCGATGTCGTGCAGGGCGCGGATCTGGGCGAACAGGTGCCGGCGCAGCGCCACATAGGCCGCCCGTACCGGCGAGTCGGGCTGCTCCAGCCGCCGGGCCAGGTTCTTCTGCAGGTGCTTGGCGTCCTTGACCGCATTGACCATCAGCAACGCGGCCATCCGGGCATCGGACCAGAACCGCTGGTGGTCCTCGTCCAGCGGCACCTCGAGCCGGCCCATGAAAGCCAGCAGGTCGCCGTACACGCCCTTGACCCGCTGCTGGTACAGCAGCTCGGCATCGAAGCACATGCCCCCTGCCGGGCCGGTGTCCAGCAACGTCGCGTCCGGCTGCGGCGCGGTCAGCTGGCCGGTGGGCAGGCACAGGGCCTGGCAGATCACCTCCAGGCTCAGTCCGCCCAGGTGGCGCAGCTCCAGGGCGACCGCGGCGGCGGCGGCATCGGCCGACTCCAGCGCCGAGGCGCTCAGGTGGAGCGCGTGCAGGCGTTCGATCGGCGGCGTGCCGGGCGCCGCGGCGTCGGCCGGCACCGCCGGCTCGTGGCGCTCGGGCAGCCACTTCACCAGCTGCCGGGCCAGCGTGCCCTGCCATGGCCAGAACAGGGCCACGCCGCCGACGTTGAACAGGGTATGGAACAGCGCCAGCTGCAGCAGCGCGTTGTCGCCGAACCCGGCCAGTCCCGCCAGCGTCGCCATCGTCCAGGTCAGCGGCACCAGCAGCAGCAGCGCCAGCAGCGCGGTGACCATGTTGAACAGCACGTGCGCCACGGCCAGCCGTTGCCCGTTGCGGTTGCCACCGAGCATGCCGACGAAGGCGGTGCTCACGCTGCTGCCCACGTTGGAGCCGATCGCGATGGCCAGGCCCTGTTCCAGCTGCAGCTGGCCGCCGGCCAGTGCGGCCAGGGCCAGCATCAGCACGGCGTGGGTGGACTGCAGCACCACCGTGGCGACCAGCCCGACCAGCACGAACAGCAACGTCTGCGCCGGCCCCGTTCCGCCCGCCCCGGCCAACTCCATGCCGCCCCCCATCGCCTCGAAGCCGCCGCGGATCTGGTCGATGCCCAGGAAGACGAAAGCCACGCCCAGCACCACCCGCCCGGCGGCCTTGCCGCGCGGCCCGGCGAAGCCGGCCAGCACGCCGAACACCAGCAGCGGCAGCGCCAGCGGCGACAGGCTCAGGTTCTGTCCGGCCAGGGCCAGCAGCCAGATGCCGCTGGTCGCGCCGAGGTTGGCGCCGAAAATGATCGCGATGCCGCCGGCCAGCTGGATCAGTCCGGAACTGATGAAGGCGATCGCCAGCAGCGAGACCAGCGTGCTCGATTGCAGCAGGGTGGTTCCGACGATGCCGAACAGCAGGCCCTTGGCCGGGGTGCCGGTGCTGCGCGCCAGCAACTGCTCGAGCGTGCCGCCGGCCAGCTGGCGCAGGCCTTCCTCCAGGCACTGCATGCCGAACAGGAACACCGCCAGCCCCGCGCACAGCTGCAGCCAGCCGGCGTTGTGCCAGAACGACCAGCCCAGGGCGGCGGCGATCACGACGGCGATCGGGATGCGGAGTTTTTTCATCGCGGTCGCAGGGTTCCGGCGGCAGGGAGTGCGCCGATTATCCACGCCGTGCCTGGCACCGTTGGCCGTCCATCGCGGCAACGCGTGCGGCGCGGGCGAGTGTGGAGGCCCATGAGCCTCGTCGTCGCGACGAGGTCGGTCGCGTGGCGGCGCCCGCTGCCGTCCCGGCGCGATCTCGCTTCCTGAGATGCCCGTGCGGCAAGATGGGTCGATGCCGGCCGCGCCCACCGACTTCCGCCTCTACCACTCCAATTCGCTGGACGTCCTCGCCGGCCTGCTGGCCGAGACCCTGCGCGAACCGGCCGCCGGCCGACCGTTGCTCGCCCCCGACACCGTGCTGATTCCGCAGGTGGCGATGCGGCGCTGGCTGCAGGCGACCCTGGCCGCGCGCCACGGCGTGGCCGCCAACCTCGAGTTCCTGACTCCGGGCGAGTTCGTCGCCCGCGCGCTGGCCGCCAATCCGCCCGCGCCCGCGTCGCCCGCCGCGGCGGGCGGCGAGCTGGACGCGGCCACCCTGCACTGGCGCCTGTACGCGGCGCTGTCCGATCCGGCGCTGCGCGCGCGCCCGGCGCTGGCACAGCTGGCCGCCTGCCTGGCCGGCGACGATCCGCTCAAGCCGTGGGCGCTGGCCGGCGAGCTGGCCGCGGTGTTCGAGAAGTACCAGGCCTGGCGCCGCGACTGGCTGCTGCGCTGGGAGGCCGGCGCCGACCCGGACGATCCGCAGGCGATCCTGTGGCGCACGGTCGCCGCCGGCCACGACCATCGCGCGCGCCGGCTGCAGGACTATCTGGCGCGCTTCGACAGAGACGGCCAGGCGTTGCCGGCCGGACTGCCGTCGCGGCTGTCCGCCTTCGCCACCCTCAACGTCTCGCCCGACGTGCTGCGGGTGATGGCCACCCAGGCACGGGTCGGCACCCTGCACTTCTACCTGCCGACGCCAACCAAGGAGTACTGGGGCGACCTGCAGTCGCTGGGGGCGCGCCTGCGCGGCGGCGGCGATCCCTTCGCCGGGGAAACCGCAGCCGCCGAGAACCCGCTGCTGCGCGACTGGGGCGCGGCCGGCCGCGACTTCATGGCCCTGCTCGGCGGCTACGAGGTGGTGCATCCGTCCGGCGAGATCGCCGCCTACGACGATCCGGAACTCGCGCCCGGCCCGACCCTGGCCGAAGGCGGCCTGCGCGACAGCCTGCTGCACCGGCTGCAGGCCGACCTGTTCCACCGGCGGCCGCCGCCGCCGGCGCAGCCGACCACGGACGACCCGCGCCGGCGCCTGCCGGCGCCGCGCCCGGACGATCCCAGCCTGCAGCTGCACGCCTGCCACACCCGCCTGCGCGAACTGCAGGTGCTGCACGACCGCCTGCGCGCGCTGCTGGAGGACGAACGCTTCGATCCGCCGCTGCAGCCGCGCGAGATCGCGGTGCTGGCGCCGGACATCGATCCCTACGTGCCGTACCTGGATGCGGTGTTCGGCGGCCACGGGCAGGGCGATGCCATCCCGTACGCGATGGCCGACGCCAGCCCGCTGGCCGGCGAGCCGCTGGCCGAGGTGTTCCTGCGCCTGCTGGCGCTGCCGGTGTCGCGCTTCGGCCTGGAGGAGATGCTCGACCTGCTCGCCAGCCCGCCGCTGGCACAGGCCGCCGGGCTGGACGCGGCCGCGTTCGAGCGCCTGCACGGCTGGTTGCACGCCGCCGGCGCGCGCTGGGGCATCGATGCCGCGCACCGTGCGCGCCAGGGCGCGCCGGCCGACGACGCCTACACCTGGCAGTTCGCGCTGGACCGGCTGCTGCTCGGCCACGCCAGCGGCGACGACGCCGGACTGGCCGGTGCGTCGCAGATCGTCGCGCCGTGGCCGGAACTGGAAGGCGGCGCACTGGACGCGTTGGACGCGCTGCTGCGCCTGCTGCGCGTGCTCGCCCGCCACGAACGCCTGCTCGGCGAGGCGATGCCGCCGGCGCAGTGGCGCGAGCGCCTGCTTGCCCTGCTCGAGGCGCTGCTGCCGAGGCCGCCAGCCACGCCCGGCGCGCAGCGCGCGCTGGACCGCCTGCGCCTGCTGGTCGACGATTTCGCCCGGCAGGCCGCGGCCGCCGGCTACGACGCCCCGGTCCCGGCCGAGGTCGTGCGCGCGCATTTCGCCGCCGTGCTCGGCGCCGCCGACACCCGCGCGCCGCTGCTCACCGGCGGGGTCAGCTTCGCGCGGATGGTGCCGATGCGGCTGCTGCCGTTCCGGGCGATCTGCCTGCTGGGCATGAACGACGGCGACTTCCCGCGCCGCGACCCGGCCGCCGGGCTCAACCGGCTCACCGCCGAACTGGGCAGCGACAGGCGCCGCCATGGCGACCGCTCCACCCGCGACGACGACCGTTTCCTGTTCCTGCAGCTGTTCGCCTCGGCGCAGGACGTGTTCTACCTGAGCTGGCTCGGCGCCGATCCGCGCGACGGCAGCGCGCGCGAACCCTCGGCGCTGGTGTCCGAACTGCTGTCCACCGCGGCCGGTTACCACCTCGCCGCCGATGCCGCACGGCAGGCGACGGCGAAGGCGGAGATCGAAGCGGCACTGGTGTTGCACCATCCGCTGCAGCCGTTCTCGCCGGCCGCGTTCGGCGGTGGCGATGGGCCCGATCCGCGCCGCTTCAGCTATCGCGGCCATTGGCATCCGGCGGCCGGGCGCCTGTCCGCTGCGCGCAACGCGCTGGCGCCCTGGATCCAGGCCGCCACCGCGCTGGCGCCACCGGCCGGGGCCGAAGAAGAACTGTCGCTCGACGCGCTGCGCCGGTTCCTCGTCGCGCCGGCGGAACAGTTCCTGCGCCAGCGCCTGGGCCTGCGCCTGGCCGAGGTGGACGAGGCCGGCGACGACATCGAGCCGTTGCAGGCACCTGGCCGCGGGCGCGAGCGCACCGCACTGCAGCGCGCGGTGTTCGACGCCGTGCTCGCCGGCGACGACAGCGAGGCGATATACACGACGCTGCGCGCGCGCGGCCTCCTGCCATCCGGCCCGCTGGGCCGGCGAGCGCTGGCCGAGCTGGTCGGCGAGGTGCGGCCGTATGCGGCCGCCTTCGGCGCGTGGCGCGGCGATGCGCAATCGCAGTCGCTGCCGCTGGCGGTGGAGATCGACGGTGCCGGACCGGATTCGGCGCAGACCGTGCGCCTGCACGGCCGACTAACCGATGCCTGGCCGCAGGGCATCGCGCGGCTGCGCTTCGGCAAGCCGAACGGAAACTCGGCGATCCGCGACGGCCTGGACTGGCTGCTGGCGCAGGCCGCCGGCGTGGAGCTGCCCTTCGTCGAGTTCCAGGAACGCGAAGACGACATCGGCCCGCATCCGCGCGAACCGGTCGGACGCGACCGCGCGATCGCAGCGCTGCGCCGGCTGCTCGCGTTGCGTGCCGAAGGCCTGTGCCGGCCGCTGCCGTTCGCGCCCTACAGCGCGTGGGAACTGTTCAGCGCCGACGACACCGCGCGCGGCGTGCGTGCCGCGGCGGCGCGCTGGCGCGGCAGCGCGCGCAGCTGGGCCGAAGGCGACGCCGAACCGCTGCGCCTGGCCCTGCGCGGCCGCCATCCGTTCGCCGATGCCGCCACGCTGCGCGAGTTCGCCGACCTGGCCTTCGCCATCTACGGTGCGGTGACCCGCGGCGACGCGCACGCCGGCGTCGACGGCGCGCTGGACCTGCCGCCGCCGGACGACGATGCGGAGGACGCCGCATGAGCGATGTCCGCGCACCGGGTCCCCCGCGCGACCCGTACCTGGACCTGCCGCTGTCCGGCGTGCGCCTCATCGAGGCCAGCGCCGGCACCGGCAAGACCTTCACCCTGGCCACCCTGGTGACCCGGCTGGTGGTCGAACGCGGCCTGCGCGTGGGCCAGATCCTCGCCGTCACCTTCACCGAGGCGGCCACCCAGGAACTGCGCAAGCGCATCCGCGAGCGCCTGCAGCTGGCCCTGGACCTGGTCGATGCGCCGCCAGCCGAAGGCGAAACGCCTGCCGCGACGCTCACCCGGCAGCTGCTGCAGGCGCACCGCGAAGGCAGCGGCGAAACCGGCGAGTCGCTGCGCCGCCGCCTGCGCCAGGCGGTGATGGAGATCGACCTGGCCGCGGTCTTCACCATCCACGGTTTCTGCGCCCGCGCCCTGCGCGAGCACGCGCTGGAAAGCGGGCAGGGCTTCGATCCCCCCGAACTGCTCGGCAACGACCGCGCCCTGCGCGAGGCGCTGGCCGCCGACCTGTGGCGCGCGCACGCCACCGATGCCGCCGGCGCCGACGACCTGGCCGCGCTGTGGAAGGAAGGCCCGGACGCACTGGCCGCTGACCTGCGCGCGCTGCTGGGCGAAAACGTGCTGCTGCCGCCGGAGGCGCCGCTGCCGCCCGATCCGTCCGCCGCGCTGGAAATGGCGGCCGGTGCGCTGCTGCAGGCGATCGACACTCACCTGGCCGATGCGCGCGCGCAGATCGCGCAGGCCTTCGACCGCAAGATCCTGCATGGCACCCGTGCCAGGCGGCCCAGTTTCGAGAAGGCCTTCGCCGAACTGCAGGCCGGCCGCGAGGCCCGGCACTGGCCGCGCGGCGACGAGCAGCATGTCGACAAGCTGCTGCCGGAGCGGTTGCTCGGCTTCTGTTACGACGACAGGCGCGACCAGGTACCTGCATCGTCCCTGTTCGATGTCTTGCATGAATGGTGCGGAGCCGATGCGCGGATGCAGGGATACCTCGCCCGCCGCCGCATCGCCCGGCTGCACCGCATCCGCGACGATGCCCGTGCACGCCTGGCCATGTTCGAGCGGCAGCTGCGGGTGCACACCTACGACGACCTGATCGATGGCGTCGCCGACGCGCTCGGCGGCGCGCAGGGGCCGGCGCTGGCCGTCGCGCTGCGCGCGCAGTACCACGTCGCCCTGGTCGACGAGTTCCAGGACACCGACGCGCGCCAGTGGCGGATCTTCGACCGGGTGTTCGGCAGCGCCAGTGGCGGATTTTCCGGGCAGCCACCCGCGCTGTTCCTGGTCGGCGATCCGAAGCAGGCCATCTACGGCTTCCGCGGCGGCGACGTGCACACCTACCTGGCCGCCAGCGAGGTGGCCGAACGGGCGCCGGCGCTGGTGCAGAATTTCCGCTCGCGCCCATCGGTGCTGACGGCGATCGATGCGCTGTACGCGAGCGCGGCCAAGGCGTTCGAAGACGGGCTGGTCGAGGTACCTCCGTTCGTCGACGGCCGCATCCGCTTCCATAGCGTCGAAGCCGGCGGCAAGCGCGGCGACGCGGACTTCCGGCGCGGAGGTGCCGTCGCACCCGCACTCGTCCTGTGGCAGGCGCCCGCGCCGCCGCCGGACCCGAAAACCGGCAAGCTGAAACCGTACAACGCCGAGGACTCGCGCGCGCTGGCCACCGGCGCCTGCGTGGCCGCGATCCACGCGGTGCTGTCCGAAGGCCGCGCCGGCACCGCGCTGCTCGAAGACGACGGCGCGATGCGTCCCGTCCGGCCGGGCGACATCGCCGTGCTGGTGCGCAGTCACGCCGAGGCCGGCCGCATCCAGCAGGCACTGGCCGCGGCCGGCATCGCCGCGGTGGCGGCGGGCAAGCAGAGCCTGTTCGCCACCGCCGAGGCGCGCGAACTGCACACCCTGCTGCTCGCCCTGCTGCACGGCGCCGACGACGGCCGCCTGCGCGCGGCGCTGTCCACCGTGCTGGTCGGCGTGGATGCGGCCGGCATCGATGCACTGGATGCGTCTGCCGCAAGCGGCGATCGCAGCGCCCTCGACGTATTCACCGCAAGCGGCGACCCCGATGCGCACCGCCACTGGCAGCAACAGGCCGTGGCCTGGCGCGAACGCCTGCGCCGCGGCGGACCGCTGGCCCTGGTCGGCGACCTGTGCGCGGCGCAGAGCGAACGCCTGCTCGGCCTGGTCGATGGCGAACGCCGGGTGAGCAACTTCCTGCAGCTGGCCGAGCTGCTGCAGGAAGCCCAGGCGCGCGCGCTGGGCCTGCACGGCCTGGTCGACTGGCTCGGCCGGCGCATCGCCGGCGCCGATCCGGACGACGAGGCGCAGCTGCTGCGGCTGGAGTCCGACGCGCGCCGCGTGCAGATCGTGACCCTGCACAAGAGCAAGGGCCTGGAGTATCCGCTGGTGTTCCTGCCCTTCGCCGGCATCGGCGGCAAGGCGCCCAGCCCCGGCCGCCACTGCGTGGTCCACGACGGTGCGCACGGCCGTCGCCTGCACTGGAAGAGCGACCTGCCCGAAGCGCAGTGGTCCGATGCCCAGGCCGCATGGAAACTCGAACAGCAGGCCGAGGACGCCCGCCTGCTCTACGTCGGCCTGACCCGCGCCGGGCACGCGCTGTGGGTCGCCACCGGCCTGTTCTCCGGCCACGACAGGACCGCACTCGCGCCGATGCTGCGCGACCCGGCCGCGCTGGCCGCGGTGCCGGGCATCCACGTCGACACCCGCCAGCCGCCAGCCCGGTTGCCGCGCCTGCCGCCCGAGTCGGCGGCCACGGTGCCGCCGGCGCGCCCGGTCACCCGCGCCCTGGCGCACGACTGGTGGGTCTACAGCTTCACCCAGCTGGCCAATGCCGACAGTGGCCACGACGCCGGCGGCGATCCCAGTGCCGCGGCGACGTTGCCGGTGGCCGGCGGCCGCGACGAACCGGCTGCGGCCGAGGACGCCCTGCCCGCCGACGCAGCGGCCACCGCCGCGACCGGGCCCGCGTTCGACCCGCGCTTCGCCGGCAACCGTTTCGGCGTGGCCTTGCACGCCGCGCTGGAGCGCATCGCATTGGAGCCGTCCGGCTTCGCCGCGTGGCGCGACTGGCGCCCGGGCGATGCCGCGCCCGCCGAAGAAGCCCGGCCGATCGCCGACGCCCTGCGCGCCGGCGGCTACGGCGCCGAGGAACTCGACGACGGCATCGCCCTGACCACTACGCTGATCGGCCGCACCCTCACCGTCGCCCTGCCCGAAGGCGCGCGCCTGTGCGAGCTGCCCGCCGCCGAGCGCCGCCCGGAAATCGAATTCCAGTTCGCCCTGCAGCCGACCCGCGTGGACGAACTGCTGCGCCTGCTGCACGCGCACGGCGTGGTCGGCGAGCGCCACGGCTTCGGCTTGCGCCAGCGCCTGGAAGGCCTGATGACCGGCCTGATCGACCTGACCTACCGCCACGCCGGCCGCTGGTACGTGCTCGACTACAAGTCCAACCGCCTGCCGGCCTACGACGCCCCCGCGCTCGAGGCGGCGATGGCGCACAGCGAATACGATCTGCAGGCGCTGATCTACACCCTGGCCCTGCACCGCTGGCTGCGCTTCCGCCTGGGCGAGGACTACGACTACGCGCGCGACTTCGGCGGCATCCGCTACCTGTTCTGCCGCGGGCTGGATGCGGCGCGCCACGACTCCCCGGGCATCCACGCGCAGCGCTTCGCCCCGGAGCTGGTCGACGCGCTCGATGCGCTGTTCGGGCATGCCGGGCAGGAGGTGGCTGCATGAGCCTGCTGCGCGAGCTCAACCGGGCCGGCGTGCTGCGCACCTTGGACGATGCGCTGGCGCAGAGCCTGCGCCGGCTCGACCCGGACACCCCCGACGAAGTGCTGGCCGCCGCCGCGCTGGCCTCGCTGGCGGTGGCGCAGGGCGACGCCGGCTTCGATCCGGCGCGCCCGCGCCAACTGGTCGATGCGGCGTTGAATTGGCCGGACGCGCAGGCCTGGCGCGAGGCACTGGCCGCCTCGCGCTGGGTGACCACGCCGGACGGCGCCAGCGAAGCGGCCGTAGCCGCGCCGCTGGTCCTCGAGTACGGTCTGCTCTACCTGCGCCGCTACCGCGAGTACGAACGCCGCCTGGCCCTGGGCCTGCGCCGGATCGCGGCGCAACCGCTGCACGTCGCAGGCGTTGCGGCCGCGCAATCCCCCGGCCATGCCGGAGCGACCGGCGTGGCCGGCGCGCGGCGGACGGACCACGCGGACGCAGCCGCTCCCGGCGCCGCGCATTCGTCCGGCACCCTCGACGCGGCCGGCATCACCGCACTGGCACCGCTGTTCCGCCAGCTGTTCCCGGACGCCGGCGGCGAAGACCGCCAGGCCCGTGCCGCCGCACTGGCTCTGCGCCGCGCGCTGCTGCTGGTCACCGGCGGCCCCGGTACCGGCAAGACCACCACCATTGCCCGCTTGCTGGTGCTGCGCATCGCCGCCGCCGCGCAGGCCGGCGTGCCATCGCCGCGCATCGCGCTGGCCGCGCCCACCGGCCGCGCCGCCGAACGCATGGCCGAAAGCCTGCGCCGTGCGACCGCGTCGCTGGCCGAAGCCGGCGTCGATCCGGCGCTGCTGGCCGCGCTGCCCGCGCAGGCCGGCACGCTGCATCGGCTGCTCGGCGTGATCCCGGATTCGCCACGCTTCCGCCACCACACCGACCACCCGTTGCCGTTCGACATCGTCGTGGTCGACGAGGCCTCGATGGTCGACCTGCCGCTGATGTGCAAGCTGGCCGAGGCGGTGGCCGACGGCACCCAGCTGATCCTGCTCGGCGACCCCGACCAGTTGCCCTCGGTGGAAGCCGGCGACGTGCTCGCCGCGATCCTCGCCGCGGCCGGCGACGGCGGCATGCTGGACGTCGAAGATGCGCGCGCGCTGCAATCACTGCTCGGCCCCGCAGGAGCCGGTCTCGCCGGCGACCCCGACGCCGCATCCGATGCCGACCCCCACGGAATCGCCAGCGCCACCACCACCGCGGTGGCCTTCCCGGCCGCCCGCATCCACCTCGTCCGCGGCTACCGCCAGGACGCCACCCTTCAACTGGCCCCGCTCGCCGACGCCGTCCGCGCCGGCGACGCCCACCGCGCCCTGGCCCTGCTGCGCGGCGGCCAGCTCGGCGGCATCGCCTTCCACGAGAACGTCGACGATCCGCTGCACGCCCACGGCCCGGCGCTGCTCGCCCACTGGCGCGCGCTGGCGCTGGCGACCGATCCGGCCGCCGCGTTGCGCCAGGCCGCCCGCCTGCGCCTGCTCACCGCCTTGCGCGAAGGCCCGCAGGGCGCGCGCGGGCTCAACGCCCGCATCGAGGCGCAACTGTCCGGCCGCCGCCTCGGCGGTCCGCCGGCGTGGTTCCCCGGCCGCCTGCTGCTGGTCACCGAGAACAGCTATCGCCACCATCTGTTCAACGGCGATGTCGGCATCTGCCTGCCCGGCGAAGACGGCGCGCCGCTGGCCTGGTTTCCCGGCGAGGGCGCCGGCGAAGTGCGCGCCTTCCACCCCGCCGCCCTGCCGGCGCACGAGAGCGCCTTCGCCATGACCGTGCACAAGGCCCAGGGCTCGGAGTTCGACGAGGTCTGGCTGCAGCTGCCGCGCGGCGACAGCCGCGTGCTCTCCCGCGAACTGGTCTACACCGGCCTGACCCGCGCCCGCAGCGCCCTGCACCTGGCCGGCAGCGCCGCGGTCATCGAGGCCGCGCTGGCGCGGCACGCGAGCCGGGTGTCGGGGCTGGCGTGGCGGTTGGGAGTGGGCGCGCAGAACATCTCCCAGCATCCGAGGGCCATCCACGCGGAAGGAACGGGAGTCGACGACCTGTAAGGATTACTTGCAGGTCCGCCAGAAGGTATCGTTCCGCCATGCCCAAGACCTCCGCCCCGATCCGGTTCAAGGCACGGCTGCTGCGTCCGGCGGAACCGAAGGACGCGGCGTGGACGTTCCTCGTCCTGCCGAAGACGGCCAGCGCCAGGCTGCCCACGCGCAGCCAAGTCAGCGTCGAGGGCATGCTCGGCGGGCGGCCGTTCCAGGCCACGCTCGAACCGGACGGCCAGGGCAGCCACTGGCTGAAAGTCGACACGGAACTGCGCGAGGCCGCCGGCGCCGAGGCCGGCGACACGGTCGCGCTGCAGATCGCGCCGCTGGCGCGGGAACCCGAGCCGGCGGTGCCCGAGGATCTGCGTGACGCATTGGCCGCGCACCCCGCCGCACGCGCGACCTGGGACGACATCACGCCGGTGGCGCGACGCGACTGGATCCAGTGGATGACCTCGGGCAGGAAGGTCGAGACGCGGGCCAAGCGCATCGCGACGGCCTGCGACATGCTGGCCTCGGGCAAGCGTCGTGCCTGCTGTTTCGACCGCTCGGGGATGTACAGCAATTCGCTGAAGGCGCCGGAGGCCGCGGACGATCCGAGGCCTGCGCCGGCGGCACCGACACGAAAGGCGGCGTCGGTGGCCGGCAGGCGCTAGCGCCGCAGCCGCGCGCGCGGATGGCGCGGCCGGGATCCGGCCACACCGGAACGCAGGGTGCGGGTTCCCGGAGCACGCGCACCGCGCGGCATCGTGGCGCCGCTACTGCGGCAACGCATACGCGATCACGTAATCCCCCGCCGGCGTTTCCATGAAGTGGTGCCCGGCGGCGACGATGACCACGTACTGGCGGCCGTCGACCTCATAGACCATCGGCGTGGCCTGGCCGCCGGCGGGCAGCGTGTCCTTCCACACCGTGCGGCCGGTTTCGATGTCGATGGCGCGGACCAGGTTGTCGGTGGCCGCGGCGATGAACACCAGGCCGCCGGCGGTGACCGCGCTGCCGCCGTTGTTGGGCGTGCCGATGGTCAGCGGCAGGCCGGAGCGGATTCCGAACGGGCCGTTGGCGCGCGCCTCGCCGAAGGGGCGGTCCCACAGCGTCTTGCCGGTGGCCAGTTCGATGGCGCGGATGCCGCCGTACGGCGGCTCCTTGCACAGCAGGCCGGTGACCGGCAGGCGCCAGCCGGCGTTGACGTCGATCGCGTACGGAGTGCCGGCCTGCGGGTCGCCGGCGCCTTCGGCCTTGTCGCCCAGGCTGCCGCCGCGCGCCTCGTCGCGCGGCGTCCAGCCGAGCCTGTCGGCCTTCTCGCGCGGCACCAGGATGTTGTAGTTGGGCATGTCGTTGTAGTTGGCCACGATCACGCCGCGGCCGGGATCGACCGCCACGCTGCCCCAGTCCGAACCGCCGTTGTAGCCGGTGTACTCGATGAAGTGGCGGTCGGCGGTCGGGGGCGTGTACATGCCTTCGTAGCTGGCGCGGCGGAAGTTGATCCGGCACGCCAGCTGGTCCAGCGGGGTCATCCCCCACATGGCGCGTTCGGTCAGCACCGGCTTGGCCAGGGTGGCGTACAGCGAGTGCGGCTGGGTCCTGGCGCGCCGCTCCGGTTCCACGCCGCCGGCCGGCGCCGGCCGTTCCTCGACGTCGAACAGCGGCCGGCCGGTGCGCCGGTCCAGCACGTAGATGTCGCCCTGCTTGCTGGGCAGGATCACCGCCGGCACGCTGCCGTTGGCGGTGGGCAGGTCGACCAGGGTCGGCTGCGAGCCCAGGTCGTAGTCCCATACGTCCGTGCGCACGGTCTGGAAGCGCCAGCGCGGCTGGCCGGTGTCCACGTCCAGCGCCACCAGCGAACTGTTGTAGGAATTCTCGATCTCGGTGCGCAGGCCACTCCAGTAGTCGGCCGCCGAATTGCCCATCGGCAGGTAGACCAGGCCCAGCGCCTCGTCGCCGGCGGCGGTGGTCCACATGTTCGGGGTGCCGCGCGCGTAGGTCTCGCCCGGGCCGGGCGCGGCGCCATTGCGTTCCGGATGCAGCATGTCCCAGGCCCAGCGCAGCTGCCCGGTCACTGCGTCGTAGCCCTGGATCACGCCCGACGGCGCCCAGCGGTTCTGCCCGTCGAGCACCTGGTGGCCGGTGACCACCACGCCGCGGACGATGGTCGGAGCGGAAGTGATCGAGACGTAACCGGGCAGCACCTCGCCCATGCCGGCGGTGATGTCGACCTGGCCGTGGTCGCCGAAGCCCGGGCACGGCGCGCCGGTGTCCGCGTCCAGCGCGAGCAGGCGGCCGTCGAGGGTGCCGCTGATGATGCGGCGGTGGCACAGGTCCGGGTCGGCGTCGGCGCCCGGCGCGGTCGCGACCGCGCCGGTGTCTGCGGCGACCGGCAGCGGCATGGCCGGTTGCGCCAGGTCGGCGCGCTCGGCGTTCGGATCGACGCGCGGCGCCAGCGCGCCGGACGCGGGCACTTCGTAGTAGGCCACGCCGCGGCAGGCGGCGGTGTATGGGATCGATTCGTCGGACACCTTGGGGTCGAAGCGCCAGCGTTCGGCACCGGTGGCCGCGTCCAGCGCGATCACCTGGCTGCGCGCGGTGCACAGGTACAGGCGGTCGCCGATCTTGAGCGGCGTGGTTTCCGCGCCCCAGGACTTCGCCGGGATGTCGCCGGTGCGGAAGGTCCAGGCGCGCTGGAGCCCGCCCACGTTGTCGCGGGTGATCTGCGCCAGTGGCGAGTAGCGGGTGCCGGCGTTGTCGCGGCCATAGGCGCTCCAGTCTTCGGGCACCGGCGCATCCTTCGGCTGCGCCCCGGCCGGCGGCGCCACCTGTGCCAGCGCGCGCGCCGGCGGCACCGGGCCGCCGCGCTCGACGCCATGCGGCACGAACGCCAGGCCGAAGGCGACGACGAACACCAGGGCGAAGGCGCCGGCAAGGAGGCCGGCGCGCCGGCGTGGCAGCGGCCGGTCCAGGCGCGGCGACAGCAGCGCCAGCACGAAGCCGAAGGCGACCAGCAGTCCCAGCCGCGGCACCCAGCGCCAGTAGTCGAGCCCGGACTCCCAGGCCGTCCACGCCAGCGTCGCCGCCAGCACCGCCCAGAAGCACCAGGCGCCGAGGTGCGAGCCGCGCCACAGCAGCACGGCCGCGGCCAGCAGGCCCGCGCCGGCCAGGGCGTAGTACCAGGAACCGCCGATCGCCAGCAGCCACACGCCGCCGACGGCCAGGAAGGCGGCGACCAGGCCGAGCAGGATCGCGAACGCGCGCAGCGCCCAGTGGGGTCGCTGCCGGACGGAAAGGGCGGGATCGTTCATGGCAGCCTCGTTGCCGCAGCACCCGTGCAGGGCGCGATCGCGCCACGATAGGACCGGCGGCGGGATCGCTGAGTGAACGCGCCGCCGTGCCGGATGGTCCGTTCCGTCGCCCGCGTCCCGCATCCGTCGGCTGCTCCGCGGTTTCATCGCATCGCGCTTGCCGCGCGGAATCCCGGTGCGCACGCTGTATCGCATCCGGTCGAAACGACGCCCGCGAGGAATCGCCCATGAAGACGCTCATCGTCCTGCTCGCCTGGTGCCTGCTGCTGGTGCTGTGCTGGCCGCTGGCAATCCTGGCGCTGGTGCTGTGGCCGCTGGTGTGGCTGCTGTCGCTGCCGTTCCGCCTGGTCGGCATCACCTTCACCGCGCTGTTCGCGCTGCTGGCGGCGCTGCTGATGCTGCCGGCGCGGCTGCTCGGCGGCGGACCGCGCCCGGTGCGCGCGGCGGGCTGAGGTCCCGGCGCGCAGGCGGCGGCGGTTCGCTTTCCGGCGGCCGGTCGTTACTCGCTGGAGAGCGAAAAGCTTCGGCTCCCGCCGAAGCCCGCCCAACCAGACGCCCTTGCCCTTGCTCCTGCGGCTGCGCGCCTTTCCCCCTCAGTTCGGAGAAGAACAAAAACGGAAGGGGCCGGGCGCAGGCCCGACCCCTTCCGTTGTTGATGGTGACGGCCAGCGCGACTACGCGGCGGCCTTCTTCTCCGCGATCCACGTATCCACCCGGCGCTCCAGCAGGTCCAGCGGCATCGAACCGCCGCCCAGCACCGCGTCGTGGAAGCCGCGGATGTCGAACTTGTCGCCCAGTTCGGTCTCGGCCTTCCTGCGCAGCTGCTGGATCTTGATCATGCCGATCTTGTAGGCGGTGGCCTGGCCGGGGTTGACCAGATAGCGCTGGATTTCCGACTTGATCGCCGCATCCGGCACCGAGCTGTTGGCACGGAAGTAGTCGACCGCCTGCTGCTCGGTCCAGCCCTTGGCGTGCAGGCCGGTATCGACCACCAGGCGGATCGCGCGCCACATCTCCGACATCAGCCGGCCGTACTCGGCGTAGTCGGTCTTGTAGGTGCCGGGCATCTCCTTGGCCAGCCACTCCGCGTACAGGCCCCAGCCTTCGGCGTAGGCGGTGGTGTTGTACTGGGTGCGGAACGTCGGAATCCCGGTCAGCTCCTGGGCGATGGAGATCTGCATGTGGTGGCCCGGCAGGCCCTCGTGGTACGCGATGACCTCCAGCTCGGTCTTCGGCATCGAGTTCATGTCGATCAGGTGCGCGTAATACGTGCCCGGGCGCGAGCCGTCGGGCGTGCCCGGATAGTAGTGCTGCGCGGCGCCGGGCTGCTCGCGGAAGGCCTCCACGCGCTTGACCACCAGGTCGGCCTTGGGCAGCAGGCCGAAGTACTCGGGCAGGTGCTGCTTGATGTTGGCGATGTCGGCGGTGGCCTCGTCGATGTAGGCCTTGCGGCCGGCATCGGTGTTGGGGAACAGGCGTGCCGGGTCCTTCTGCACGTGCTGGAAGAAGGCCTGCAGGTCGCCGTCGAAGCCCATCCTGTCCTTCAGGGCTTCCAGCTCACCGTGCAGGCGCGCCACCTCGGACAGGCCGAGCTGGTGGATCTCCTCGGCGGTCATCGCGGTGGTGGTGTTCTGCTTGAGCTGGTACTCGTAGTACGCCTTGCCGTTCGGATGGGTGACGCCCACGCCGGTGGCGTTCTCGGCGGCCTGGGGCAGTTCTTCCTGGGCGAAGGCGATGACCCGGGCGTAGCCGGGGGCGACGCTTTCCAGCAGCGCCTTGCGGGCCTGCTCCTTCAGTTCGGCGGCGCGTTCGGCGGTGACCTTGCCGTCCTTGACCAGCGCGTCGGCCTTGGCCTGCGCGTCGGCCCACAGCGCGCTGTCGGGGCCGTCGTTGAACGGCGCGCCGGTGACGATCTTCTTCGACTGGTCGATCACGCCCTCGTAGGCGAACTTCGGCGGACGGATGCCCTGCGCGGCGGAGGCGCGGGCGCGCTCGAGCAGCTGGTCGAACAGCACCGGCACCTTCTGCAGGCGCGAGACGTAGGCCAGGTAGTCCTTCTCGTCGTCGACCTGGTGGAAGTTGATCAGGAAGGTCGGCACCAGGTTCTGCATGCCGCTCATCTGGTCGAACGGATAGCCGTCGGCCAGGAACGGCAGGCCGTCGCGCGCGTCTTCGTACTGGCGCTTCCACAGGTCCCAGGACAGCTTCGTCTCCGGATCCAGCCTGGCGTAGTCGAAGGTGGACTCCATCTCCTTCACCGTCGCGGCCATCCAGTCGACCTGCTTGCGCACGCCGGCTTCGGACATGTCGTCGATCTGGTCGTTGAGCTCCTTGCGGCCCAGGAACGACAGCTGGATCGGGCTGAACTGCAGCTGCTCCTCGTATTTGGCGTCGAACCACGCGTTCAGGCGTTCGGACTCGGCCTTGACCTGTTCGGCGCTGGGCGCGGCCTGGGTGGTCGCGGCGGTGGAGTCGCCGGCGGGCTTCTGCGAGCAGGCCGGCAGGAGCAGAGCCATCGACAGGGCGAGGGCGAGGGGGGTCAGGGCGGAAACTGGGCGCACGGCGGACTCTCGCTGGAATGGGACAGCCGATTCTGCGCCCTGGCGCGGCCGCTGGACCCTGCGGATGGTCATGCTCCGGACGGCCACCGGCCACCGGCCACCGGCCACCGGCCACCGGCCACCGGCCACCGGGCACCGGGCACCGGGCACCGGGCACCGGGCACCGGGCACGGACGGTCCCGGGACCGGTGCATGGATCCGCCGGCAGAGGGCCGCGCCAGCATTGACGCGATGCTACGCGGCCGATCGCTAGGCTCGATGGCACGGGTGCTGCATACCCGCGGTCACCTCCCAAGGAGAAGACGATGTCGCTTCGCATACTTTCCGGCCTGGCGCTGCTGGCGCTGGCCACGTCCGCCTCCGCGGTCGATCTCAAGGACCTGACCCAGGCCACCGGCGGCGACCCGAAGACCGCCACCACCGGCGGACTGGGCAACCTGGGGGGCCTGGGCACCGTGCCCGGCCTGTCCCTGCCGGACATCAGCGGCGACACCGCCTCCAATGCGGCCGGCGTGCTGCAGTACTGCATCGAGCGCAAGTTCCTCGGTGGCGACGCGGCCGCGTCGGTCAAGGACAAGCTGATGTCCGGCGCCGGCCTGGGCGACCCGGCCGCCGCCGAAGCGGACCCCGGCTACCAGAGCGGTGTGCAGGGGTTGCTGCAGGGCAGCGACGGCCAGTCCCTGGACCTGGATTCGATCTCCGGCCAGCTCAAGGACAAAGCCTGCGGCTACGTGCTGGACAACGCCTCGTCGCTGATCTGACGCGCGTCGCCGGGGCCCGGTGGAGTCGGTCGGCGGAGCGTGCTTGCCGGGTCGGGTACGATGACCGGCCCCCCAGGCAGCCGGGTAGCCGCGCCATGACCGACCAGGACAACTCCGCCGCCGTCTCCCGGACCCAGGCCGAGGAGGCCGTGCGCACCCTGCTGCGCTGGGCTGGCGAGGATCCTTCGCGCGAAGGCCTGCTGGACACCCCGCGGCGCGTGGCCGATGCCTACGGCGACTGGTTCAGCGGCTACCGCGAGGACCCGCGCGGGTACCTGGAGCGCACCTTCGAGGAGGTCGCCGGCTACGACGAGATGATCGTGCTGCGCGACATCGAATACGAAAGCCATTGCGAACACCACATGGCGCCGATCATCGGCCGCGTGCACGTGGGCTACCTGCCGGACGGCAAGGTGGTCGGCATCAGCAAGCTGGCGCGGGTGGTGGAAGCGTACGCGCGCCGGTTCCAGGTGCAGGAGAAGATGACCGCGCAGATCGCACAGTGCATCCAGGACGTGCTGCATCCGCTGGGCGTGGGCGTGGTGGTGGAAGGCGCGCACGAGTGCATGACCACCCGCGGCATCCACAAGCGCGGGGTCAGCATGGTCACCTCGAAGATGCTCGGCAGCTTCCGCGAGGACGCGCGCACGCGCGCCGAGTTCCTGCGCTTCATCGAAACCGGCCGGCGCTGAGCGCGGCGGCCGCGACGGGGGCGCCATCGTGGGCAACGCAACGGGCCTGGCCTGTCCCTGCGGCAGCGGCCGGGCCTGCGTGCAGTGCTGCGGCCGCTGGCACGGCGGCGAGCCGGCGCCGGATGCCGAAGCGCTGATGCGTTCGCGCTACAGCGCCTACGTGCTGAAGCTGCGCGACTACCTGCTCGAAACCTGGCACCCGGACACGCGCCCGGCGCCGGACGACCTGGGCCTGGACGACGCAGCCGGTGCGCGGACCGCCTGGCTGGGGTTGCAGGTGAAGTCGTACACGGTCACCGGCCCGGATGCGGCCGAGGTCGAATTCGTCGCCCGCTTCCGCGTCGGCGGAGGCCGCGCGCAACGCCTGGCCGAGCGCAGCCGCTTCGAGCGCATCGACGGCCGCTGGTACTACCGCGACGGCGACCACGGCTGAGCGGCCCGCGGAAAGCCGCTGCGCCTTGTAGGAGCCCGTCTTGCGGGCGACACGGGCGTCGGAACCACGGGGACGTCGCCTGTGCCGGCGTCATCGGGTCGCCCGCAAGACGGGCTCCTACGAGAGGCGTCACCGCACCGTCCGTAGCCGCGGCCTACAATGCGGCGCAGGCCACGGAGGCGCCAATGCGTTCCGCCGCATCGACAATCCGCACCGCGATCCTGGCGCTGCTGCTGGCGTCCCCGGTGGCCGCGCAGGCGCAGGACGCCGCGTTCCGGCGCTGCCTGGCCGCGATGCAGCCGCAGGCGGCCGCTCGCGGCATCGATGCAGCGGCTTTCGCGCGCCTCACCGCCGACCTGCAGCCCGATCCCACGGTGCTGCCGCTGCTCGACGCGCAGCCGGAGTTCACCACGCCGATCTGGGACTACCTGGCCGGCCTGGTCGACGACCAGCGCGTGGCCGACGGCCGCGCCATGCTGGAAACCCACCGCGACCTGCTGGCGCGGCTGTCGGCGCAGTACGGCGTGGACGCGGAGACACTGGTGGCGGTGTGGGGCGTGGAAAGCGACTACGGCCGGATCACCGGCAAGCGTCCGCTGCGTGTGTCGCTGGCGACGCTGGCCTGCGAAGGGCGCCGCCAGGATTTCTTCCGCGGCGAGTTTCTCGCCCTGCTGTCGCTGCTGCAGTCCGGCGACCTGCGCGATGCGGACCTGACCGGTTCGTGGGCCGGCGCGTTCGGCCAGACCCAGTTCATCCCCAGTACCTATGCGCGCATCGCCGTGGATGGCGACGGCGACGGTCGCCGCGACCTGGTCGACAGCATTCCCGACGCGTTGGCTTCCACCGCCAACTATCTCGACCGCGCCGGCTGGCGCACGGGCGAGCCGTGGGGCTACGAGGTCCGGCTGCCGGCGGGTTTCGACGCCTCGCTGGCCGGGCGCACCGCACGCCGGCCGCTGTCGGACTGGGTCGCGCGCGGCGTCACCCGCGCGGACGGCGCTGCGATCGTGCCATCCGACGTGCGCAGCGCACTGCTGCTGCCGGCCGGGCGCGAAGGGCCGGCCTTCATCGTGTTCCGCAATTACGACGCGATCTATGCGTACAACGCCGCCGAGAGCTATGCACTGGCAATCGCCACCCTCGCCGACCGCCTGCGCGGGGGAGCCGGCATCGCCACCGCGTGGCCGACCGACGATCCGGGCCTGTCGCGCGCCGAGCGCCGCGAGCTGCAGACCCTGCTGCTGGCGCGCGGCCACGACATCGGCACGGCGGACGGCATGGTCGGCAGCGCCACCCGCAAGGCCATCGCCGCCGAACAACAACTGCTGGGCCTGGAACCGGTCGACGGCCGCGCCGGCCGCCGCATCCTGCAGGCCCTGCGCGACCAGCCGCCGCCGTTCGTGCCGCCAGCACGCGGGACGGCACCGGCGACTCCGACTCCAGCGCCCGCCGCGGCCACGCGCTTCGCCTTGCCATCGGCCTACGCGACGCTGCAGCATTCGCCCTCGCCCGCCACCCGCAGGACAGCATCGATGCAGGACGTACCCGGCCTGACCCTGGGCCAGTTCGAAGGCCTGGATGCCGTGCTGGTCGACACGCCCCTGGCGAAGGCGGCAGTGTCGCTGTTCGGCGGACAGGTGGTGTCGTTCGTGCCGGCCGGCCAGCCCGACGTGTTCTGGCTGTCGCCGCTGCGCGCCGACCTGCCCACTCCGATCCGCGGCGGCACGCCGGTGTGCTGGCCCTACTTCGGCCGCCAGGGGCAGACCAGCGAGGTACCCGCGCATGGCTTCGTCCGCACCCTGCCCTGGCAGCTGGTCGACGCCCGCCGCGAAAGCGATGGCACCGTCGTGCTGGAACTGGCGCCACCGCCGCTGCAGGACCTGGCCTTGCGACTGCGCATGCAGCTGCGCATCGGCCGCACCCTGGAACAACGGCTGGTCACGCAGAACACCGGCAGCGAGCCGGTGCGCTTCACCGAGGCGCTGCACAACTATTTCCGCGTCGCCGACGCGGGCGGCGTGCACATCGAGGGCCTGGACGGGCTGACCTTCCTCGACAAGAACGACGGCGGCAATGCGCACGTGCAGCAGGGCCACTGGACCCTGCACGACCCGCGCGATCCGGGTCGCAGCGACCGCATGTTCCCCGGAGCCGGCGGCAGCTACCGGCTGATCGATCCGGGCCTGGGCCGGCGCATCGAGGTGGAGGTCCGCGACGGCCGCACCGCGATCGTCTGGAACCCCGGCGAGGCCGGCGCCGCGCGCATGGCCGACGTCGGCCCGCACTGGCGCCAGTTCGTCTGCCTGGAGGCGGCCAACGCCGGCCCGGACGTGGTCGAGCTGGCGCCGGGCGCCACCCATGCGCTGGTGCAGACCATCACGGTGTCACCGCTGGACTGACCCGCGCCGCGCCGCCTTGCCTGTTGTAGGAGCCCGTCTTGCGGGCGACGCGACGCCGGTTGGCACGGGCGGCGGCCTCGCGATCCTGGCGCCCTCGCGTCGCCCGCAAGACGGGCTCCTACAGGAATGCCGGAGCGATCCGGCCGCCCGCACCCGCTACACTTCGCGCCTTCCGGCAGGCCGTGCGCACCGTGCGCCGGCCCACACAAGTTCCCACAGGGCAGCGCGTACGTGGATTCCCCTTCGTTGCAACGGCCCGGCGCGCGGCGCGCGGCGTTGGCCTTCATCTTCATCACGGTGCTGATCGACGTCCTGTCCTTCGGCGTGATCATCCCGGTGCTGCCGCACCTGGTGGAGCGGTTCACTGGCGGCGACATCGCCAGCGCGGCGCGCTGGGTCGGCACCTTCGGCATGGTGTTCGCCGCGGTGCAGTTCGTGTCCACGCCGGTGCAGGGCGCGCTGTCGGACCGGTTCGGTCGGCGGCCGGTGATCCTGGTGTCGTGCCTGGGCCTGGGCCTGGACTTCATCTTCATGGCCCTGGCCACCTCGCTGCCGATGCTGTTCGTCGGTCGGGTGATCTCCGGCATCGCCTCGGCCAGTTTCACCACCGCCAACGCCTACATCGCCGACGTGACCGCGCCGGAGAAGCGCGCGAAGAGCTTCGGCATGATCGGCGCCGCGTTCGGCCTGGGCTTCGTGGTCGGTCCGCTGGTCGGCGGCTGGCTGGGCGGGATCGACCTGCGCCTGCCGTTCTGGTTCGCCGCCGGCCTGGCGCTGCTGAACTTCCTCTACGGCTGGTTCGTGCTGCCCGAATCGCTGCCGCCGGAACGGCGCGCACCGCGCTTCGACGCCTCGCACGCCAATCCGTTCGGCGCGCTGGTACTGCTGCGCAGCTATCCGCAGGTGTTCGGGCTGGCCGCGGTGGTGTTCCTGGCCAACCTGGCGCACTACGTGTACCCGAGCATCTTCGTGCTGTTCGCCGACTACCGCTACCAGTGGGGCCCGCGCGAGGTGAGCTGGGTGCTGGCGCTGGTCGGCGTGCTGAGCATCGTGGTCAACGTCGGCCTGGTCGGGCGCACGGTGCGTGCGATCGGCGAGCGGCGCACGCTGCTGCTGGGCCTGGCCTGCGGCGTGGCCGGCTTCGTCCTCTACGGCAGGGTCGACACCGGCCTGCTGTTCCTGGTCGGCCTGCCGGTGAGTGCGCTGTGGGCGCTGGCAGCGCCGGCCACGCAGGCGCTGATCACGCGCCAAGTCGGGCCACAGGTGCAGGGCCGCATCCAGGGCGCGCTGATGAGCCTGACCAGCCTGGCCGGCATCGTCGGCCCGCTGCTGTTCGCCAATGTGTTCGCGCTGTTCGTCGGCAGCCACGCGCCGGCGCACCTGCCGGGTGCGCCGTGGTACCTGGCCGCGCTGCTGCTGGCCTGCGCCTGGATCGTGGGCTGGCGCTATGCGCGGCCGGCGCCGGCGACCGCTGCGGTCGCCAGCACGGCGGACTGAGCGTCGGGGCCGGTAACCGGTTCCGGCGGCCGGATGGGGTTGTCCCGCGTACCGCCGGGCCACCGCCCCTCCGACCGCAACAAACCCGGCGGCCCTTCTGTAGGAGCCCGTCTTGCGGGCGACCCCGGCATCGGAACCATGATGGCATCCCCCGTGCCCGCGCCCAGGCAACCCCGCCTCCCGCAACAGCCCGGCCCGATCAGGCCTCCGCCGATCGGATCCGCAGCCGCGTCTCGCCCATCGCGGCGCCCATCGGCCCCCAGCGCCGCTCGACGATCACGCCGCGCCCCTCGCGATCCAGCGCGACCACGGTGCTGGCGCGCGTGCCGTAGTCCTCGCCGCGGATGAACGCGGCCGACAGCCAGCGTTCGCGCTCCAGGCCGATGCCGGTGTCGGGCAGGCGCTCGTCCGGATAGCGGGTCTCGTCGGCGAGCGCGTCGAACAGCGGCGCGAAATCGCCATCGCCGCCGGCGTCGAGCCAGCCGCGCAGACGTGCGCCCAGCGCCACCGCCTTCGGCCACGGGACGTCCAGCGCCGCATTGGACAGCACGTGCACGCCGTCGCCAGGCGCCTCCATGCGCACCGGCAGGTTGCTGACCCAGGCGCAACCGCCGCGGTCGAACAGCAGCAGGTTGAACGGACGGTACCCGGCCGCCTGCGGCAGCAGGACGTGCGCATGGTCCAGTGCCGGCTCGCGTCCGCGCAGCCAGTCGCTGGCCAGCAGGCCGCGCGAGGCGCCGTCCTGCGGCCGGCGGAAATCGCGCACGTTGGTCACCAGCGCGCAGCGGCCGGCGTCGTCGACGCCCAGCCAGGTGCCGCCGGCTTCCAGGTCGCGGCCGCCGCTGATGGACGGCGCATCGTCCCAGCGCGCCAACGGCGCGGTCGGTCGTGCATGGAACTCGTCGCGGTTGCCGGCCAGCACCAGCCGCCAGCGCGGATGCGCGTTCCAGGCGAAGGCCACCACGCACATCGCGTCCGCGCCTTCCGCTATGCCCGGCCGCCGCGCGCGTGCGCGCGCCTGCGCGCTGCGGCGACCCAGCGTACGGCCACCGCCGGCGAGGTGATGCACACGGCGGTGTCGGTCACCGTGGTCACCGCGCGCTCCAGCAGCTGGATGTCGGCCTCGTGCTGGCGCGCCACGTGCGGGTCCTCGAAGAACACCGCGCGCTGGCATTGCCGCTCCAGCACCAGGTCGGCGATCTGCGCGTCGCCACCCATCGGACCGCTGAGGAAGCGGTGCACCCACGGCGTGTCCTGCGGCCAGCCGCGGCTCCAGGCCATCTCGTTCAGGCGTTGGCCGGTGGTGCCGGTGGCCACGCGCCGGTCGAAGCGCGACAGCACGTCGTAGTGCTCGGCGGCGAAGGCCAGCATCTGCGGCTTCATCGCGTCGTGCGCGATCAGCGCCAGGGTCTGCGACTCGAAAGCGTGCAACGCGTCGGCGCCCGGGTCCGGTGCCAGGCCGGCATGGATGCGCTCGTTCTCGATCCAGTCGCGCGCGCTGGCCACGGTGGAGAGGAACGGCTTGCCGTGGATCACGCACTGGCGCTTGAGCGCGACCGCCTCGGGAAAGATCGAGGACGGATCGACCGGATCGATCAGGTAGATCGCGCCATCGAGCGTCCGCGCATCGCCGTCCATGCCGACGACTTCGGCGACCAGCTTCATCAGCCCGCCTTCGCGGCCGTAGGGATAGCGCTTCAGTCCCGCATAGCCGCCGAGCATGCCGGCGGCGGCGATCGTATCGCGGGTGCGGCCCACCGCGTGCAGCTCGATGCCCAGTTCGCGGATACCCGCCTCGCAGGCGCGCAGCCAGCGGAACAGCGCGGCGTCTTCAGTGGCGTGGTGCAGGCGGTTGGCGGCAAGGCCCAGGCGCATATGCGGTCTATCCGGCGAAGTGGAGTCGGTCGGCTGCCAGTCTAACGGCGACGCCTTGCGGACAGTCGGACGGCTCCACCACGGGCATGTTCAATCCCGCGCCGCAACGCGGTGCCTCAACCGGCCGCGCGCGACGCAGGAACAGTCCGATGCAGTCACGCCCATGCCGATGCCCAGCGCCGCCATCCACGAGCCGTCTGCGCTGCCGTCGCAGGCGGTCGTTGCGAGCCCGCCTGCTCCCGGCGCCGCACGCCGCGCCGGATCAGCGGATGAACGCCCCGCTGCGGCGCAGGTTGCGCGTGCGTCCCTGGGCCATGACGCTGATCGCGGCCAGCAGCACGAACACCACCAAGGTGCGCGAGTTGACCGGCATCATGCCGTTGGCCGCGGTCTGGCCGAAGATCAGCGCCAGGCCGGTGACGGCGAAGTACGCACCGGCGATCGCCGAGGACAGGATGGTCAGCCAGCTGCCCAGGTGGCGTCCGAAGACCGCGCCCGCGCCGGCCCCGGCGAGCGCCAGCAGGGTCAGCAGCCAGCTGGCGCCGATGCCGAGCAGCGAGGTGAAGAACAGCGCCAGGACCAGGCCGAGGATGCCACCGGCCGCGTACACGGCGATGCGCACGAACGAATACAGCACCCCGCCCAGCGCAGCGCCGAGCACGATCGCGATGATCGTCTGCACGGTCTGGCCGGGCGCGTTGCCCAGCGTACCGAGGAAGGCCGAAACCACGCCGAAGCCGATGTAGAAGCCGGCGAAGGCGAGCACCACGCGGAACATCGCGGCGCCGTACACCAGCATCACGGCGCCGCAGACCAGGGCGATGACGCCCCAGAGGAAGGAGTAGTCCATCGCGCAGCCCCCATAGAGGTGAGTGGTATGCGCGTCGGATGGTAGCAACAAACCCGAGGGGCAACGGTCCGCTCCGGCCCGGGACCGGCACCGCCGCCGCTCGTTGCCGTCGCCGGCAGTGGTGTCAGCGGGCCAAGGCCCGCTGCTCCGGGCGACGAACCAGGGCCCGCACGGAATCAGGCCGCCGCGGGCGTGGCGGCCTGCGCCTGCACCGCCAGCAACTCGGCGATGCTCTGCGCCGCGTCGCGGCCCTCGGCCACCGCGGTGACCACCAGGTCGGCGCCGCGCACCGCGTCGCCGCCGGCGAATACGCGCGGGTGGCTGGTCTGGTACGGCAGCCGGTCGGCGCCGCCGGCGACGATGCGTCCGTTCGGCGTGCCTTCGATGCCCAGCGCCTGCATCCACTCCGGCACGCTCGGCGAGAAGCCGAAGGCGATCACCACCACGTCGGCCTCGATCACCGACTCGCTGCCTTCGATCGGCACCGCCTGGCGGCGGCCGCGCGCGTCCGGCTCGCCCAGCGTGGTCTCGACCACGCGTACGCCGGTGACACGGTTGTCGGCATCGGTCTCGATCGCCAGTGGCTGGCGGTTGAACAGGAAGCGCACGCCTTCCTCGCGCGCGTTGCCGACCTCGCGCGCCGAACCGGGCATCGAGGCCTCGTCGCGGCGATAGGCGCAGGTGACCTTGCCGGCGCCCAGGCGGATGGCGCTGCGCACGCAGTCCATGCCGGTGTCGCCGCCGCCGAGCACGACCACGCGCTGGCCGGCCAGGTCGGGCACCTTGATCTTGTCTTCCCAGCCGGCGATCGGCCGGCCCCAGGGATCGTTGCCGGCGACGATGCGCCCGTTCTGGACCAGGAACGGCAGCGCCGGAAGCACGCCCTCGCCGTCCTGTCCCGGCAGCCCGCCGTCGGTGTAGCGGTAGGCGCCGGTGCCGAGGAACACCGCGTCGTACTCCTCCAGCAGTTGCTCCATGCTCACGTCGCGGCCGACCTCCACGCCGAGGCGGAACTCGATGCCCATGCCTTCCAGCACCTCGCGGCGGGTGGCGATCACGCTCTTGTCCAGCTTGAAGGTCGGGATGCCGAACTGCAGCAGGCCGCCGATCTGCTCGTAACGGTCGTAGACCACCGCCTGGATGCCTGCGCGCGCCAGCCGGTCGGCGCAGCCGATCCCGGCCGGGCCGGCGCCGACCACCGCCACGCGCTTGCCGGTCGCCACCACCTCGGACAGGTCCGGGCGCCAGCCGCGCTCGAAGGCGGTGTCGACGATGTACTTCTCCACCGCGCCGATGGTCACCGCGCCGAAGCCGTCGTTGAGCGTGCAGCTGCCCTCGCACAGGCGGTCCTGCGGACACACCCGCCCGCACACCTCCGGCAGCGGGTTGGTCGAATGGCACAGCTCGGCCGCCTCGAGGATGCGGTTCTCCTGCACCAGCTGCAGCCACTGCGGGATGGCGTTGTGCACCGGGCACTTCCAGCTGCAGTACGGGTTGCCGCAGTCCAGGCAGCGGCCGGACTGGTGCTGGGCCTCGGGCAGGCCGAACTTGCCGTACAGCTCGCCCCAGTCGCCGCTGGTGCGCAGTTCGAGCGGGATCCTGCGCGGCATCTCGCGCGGCAGGTCGAGGAATTGGAAGACTTGCTTGCGGCTCATGCAGCCCTCCTGAGCGTGTCGGCCAGCGATTCGATGCTCGCCGCCTTCGGCTTCACCAGCCAGAACTTGCCGACGTAGTCGCGGAACTCGTCCAGGATCTGCTGCGCCCAGATGCTGCCGGTCAGTTCGCGGTGGCGGCTGACCAGGCGATGCAGGTGCTGGCGGTAGTTCTCGAAGCCTTCCGGGTTGATCCGGTGGATGTCGATCAGCTCGTGGTTGTAGCGGTCGACGAAGTCGCGGTCCTGGTCGAGCACGTAGGCCAGGCCGCCGGTGAAGCCGGCGCCGAAGTTCAGGCCGACCTTGCCCAGCACCAGCACCACGCCGCCGGTCATGTACTCGCAGCAGTGGTCGCCGGCGCCCTC
>Ga0160451_100263_pt1 | contig 39723 bp, 41 predicted proteins | sample HID1975M_E1MG_FD_108270 | JGI IMG/M metagenome (GOLD analysis project Ga0160451, IMG submission 108270) | Enriched soil microbial communities from UW Madison campus, WI, USA - HID1975M_E1 MG | ecosystem: Environmental > Terrestrial > Soil > Unclassified | place: USA: Madison, Wisconsin... | reverse complement strand
GCCTGCTCGCGGATGATGTCGACCACGTCGTCGATGGTGATGCGGCCGAGCAGGATGTTGTTGTCGTCCACCACCGGCGCCGATACCCAGTCGTGGTCGGAGAACTGCCGCGCCACTTCCTCGGCGCTCTCGCCGACGTCGATGGCCGGCTGTTCGTCGTCGATCAGGCGGTTGATCGGCGTGCCGTCGTCATGGGTGACCAGCGAGGCCAGCGACACCCGCCCCAGGTACTGGTGGCGGCGGCTGACCACGTACAGGTGGTCGGTGTGGTCGGGTAGCTCGCCGCGCAGGCGCAGGTAGCGCAGCACCACGTCGAGGTTGACGTCGGCGCGCACGGTGACCACGTCCGGATTCATCAGGCGGCCGGCGGTGTCCTCGGCGTAGGACAGCACCTGCTCGAGCCGTTCGCGGTTCTCGCGGTCCATCGACTTGAGCACTTCGTCGATGACCGTGTCGGGCAGATCCTCGACCAGGTCGGCCAGATCGTCGATGTCGAGATCCTCGACCGCGGCGACGATCTCGTCCGTGTCCATGTCGGCCAGCAGGCTCTCGCGCACTTCCTCGCCGACGTGCACCAGCACCTCGCCGTCGTCGTCCGGATCGACCAGGCCCCAGACCACCTCGCGCTTGCCCGGCGGCAGCGATTCGAGCAGGTTGCCGATTTCCGCCGGCGCCAGCGTGTTGACCAGCCGGCGCACCGGGCCGAGGCGGCCGCTGTCCAGCGCATCGGACAGCAGGCGCAGCTGGCGCGCGGTCTTGTCGTGGCGGACGGCTTCGGCCATGCGCGTCTCCGGAGGCGGTGTGGCGGACCGCGTCGGCGTGACGCGGCAGGTCAGGTGTTCATCGCGGCATTATCGCCCGCCGGCCGGGCATTGGACACCCCGCGCAGCGGATGGACACGAATGCGGGGTAGGAGCGACATGAGTCGCGACGGGATATCGGTGAAGCCATTCGCGACTGGCGTCGCTCCCACGGTGCGGCCACTAGGCGGGCACGGCGGCCTTCAGCCAGCGCTCGATGCCGGCGCGATCGCGCGCCTGCAGCAGCTTCTTCGCGCGCTCGCGCAGCTGCGACAGATCGCTGTCGCGGATGGCCTTGCGCACCTCCAGCAGCGTGGCCGGGTGCAGGCTGAATTCGCACAGGCCCAGCGCCAGCAGCAGCGGCGCCAGCCGCGCATCGCCGGCGATCTCGCCGCAGACCGCCACCGGCACCCCGTGTTCCTCGCCCAGCTGGATCACGTGGCGCAACAGCTGCAGCACGCCGGGATGCAGCGGCGAATACAACTCGCCCAGCGCATCGTTGTTGCGGTCGGCCGCCAGCAGGTACTGCACCAGATCGTTGGTGCCCAGCGACAGGAAATCCACGTCGTCGATGAAACCGGCCAGCGCGATCGCCGCCGCCGGCACCTCGATCATCGCGCCGAGCGGAATCGACTCGGCGATGGCGTGGCCCTGCTTCTGCAACTGGCGCACGATCTGCCGGAGCGCGCGGCGCACGGCGAGGATTTCCTCGCGCGCGGCGACCATCGGCACCAGGATGCGGACCGGGCCGTAGGCCGAGGCCCGCACGATCGCGCGCAGTTGCGTATCAAACACGTCGCGCCGCGCCAGCGACAGGCGCACGCCGCGCAGGCCGAGCGCGGGATTCTGTTCGTCTTCCAGCGCCAGCCCGGTGCGGTCGGCCTTGTCCGCGCCCAGGTCGAGCGTGCGGATGGTCACCGGACGCCCGCTCATGCCCAGCACCGCGGCGCGATAGATCTGGAACTGCTCGTCCTCGGTCGGCAGCACGTTGCGCTGCAGGAACATGAACTCGGTGCGGTACAAGCCCAGTCCGGCCGCGCCCAGCGCATGCGCGCGGGCCACGTCCTCCAGCGACTCGGCATTGGCCAGCAGGCGGATGTCGACGCCGTCGCGCGTGCGCGTGGGCTTGCTGCGCAGCCGGCCGAGCTCGCGCTGCTCCTTCGCCGCGTTCTTCAGGCGCTGCCGGTACTCGCGCAGGTCCGATGCCTCGGGATTGACGACGACCTCGCCGGTGGCGCCATCGACGATCAGCACGTCGCCATCGTTGATGCGCTGCCAGGCCTTGGCGATGCCGACCACCAGCGGCAGGTGCAGGCTGCGCGCGAGGATGGCGCTGTGCGACAGCGGGCTGCCGGCGGCGGTGACCACGGCGACCACGCCCTGCGATTGCAACTCGGCCAGTTCGGACGGCGCGACGTTGTCGCTGACGAGAATCTCGCCGGCCACGCCCTGGGTTTCGATGGCGCGCTTGTGCAGGTGCGCATGGATGCGGCCGATGACATGGTCCAGGTCGTCCATGCGGCTCTTGAGATAGGCATCGTCCATGCCATCGAACACCGCCGCCAGCCGGTCGCGTTGCAGGCGCAGCGCGTAGTCGGCCGAGTAGCGGCCGGTGCGGATCAGTTCGTCCAGGCCGTGCAGCAGTTCCGGATCGTCCAGCAGCAGCGCGTGCAGATCGAGGAACTCGCCGACTTCGCGCGCCAGCGCGCCATGCAGGCGGTCGCGCAGGCCGCGCATCTCGGCGCGGGTGGCGTCCACCGCCTGGTGCAGGCGTTGCAGTTCCGGGGCGATCTCGCCGCTGGCGATGCGCTGCTCGGCCACGTCCAGCGCGTGCGGCAGGCGGATGCGGGCCCGTCCCAGCGCGCTGCCGCGCGACGCTCCATGTCCGGGCAGCAGCACCCTCATCAATCGTCCTCGTCGAATCTTCGCTCGAACAGGGAAACCAGCGCGTCCATCGCCGCGGCTTCGTCCTCGCCGTTGACGCGGACGGTGACCGGGGTGCCCTGGCCGGCGGCCAGCAGCATCACGCCCATGATGCTCTTGGCGTTGACCTCGCGGCCCTTGGCCTGCAGCGTCACGTTGCAGCGGAACGGCGCCAGGATCTGGACCAGCTTGGCGGTGGCGCGGGCGTGCAGGCCCAGGCGGTTGCTGACGGTGAGTTCGCGTTCAAGCATCGTCGTGGATGACTCCGTTGCGTGCGCCGGCCGCCGCGGTGGCAGGCAGTTGGTCCAGTCCCTGTTCCGGATAGTTCATCACCCGCAGCAGCATCGGCAGGCTCAGCGCTGATATCCGCCGCACCGGCGTGCCCAGCCGCGACAGCCGGCTGGCCAGGTTGCTGGGACTGGCGCCGTACAGGTCGGTCAGCACCACCACGCCGTCGCCGTCGTCCACCCGCCGCAACGCGGCCGACGCCAGCGGCAGCGTCGCGTCCATGTCGGCGTCGAACGGCACTTCGAAGGCCTCGGCCTTCAGCGGCAGGTTGCGCAGCAGCGCCGTGGCGACCGCCAGCATCGACGTGCCAATACCCGGGTGAGTCATGAGGAGGATGCCACAAGCCATGCCGGAACGTTAACAGACGGGGATGACAGTCAGGAAGCGCCGCACCGGCAATGCGCCATGCCATCGGCGGGACAGTCGCGGACAGCGGGCATCGCCGCCGTGGCCTCGGTGGCGCGCTATTCCAGTTCGCGGTGGAACGTCGCCACCTGCTCCCAGCCCATGCTGCGCGCGTGCTGGGCCAGCGTCTCGGCCAGGAACACCGAGCGGTGCTTGCCGCCGGTGCAGCCGAAGGCGATGGTCACGTAGCTGCGGGTCTCGCCGCGCAGGCGCGGCAGCCAGGTGTCGAGGAACTGGCTGACCTGGCCGATGTACTGGCCGACCACGGCCTGGGACAGCAGGTAGTCGCGCACCGGCGCGTCGCGCCCGCAGAACGGCCGCAGTTGCGGATCCCAGTGCGGATTGGGCAGCACGCGCGCGTCGAACACGAAGTCGGCATCGCCGGGCACGCCGCGCTTGTAGGCGAACGACTCGAACAGCAGCGACAGCACCGCGCCGGTCTCGGGCGCGAACTCGGCGATCAGGCGCCGGCGCATCTGGTGCACGTTGAGGGCGCTGGTGTCGATGAGGATGTCGGCCTCGGCGCGCAGCGGCGCGACGACCTCGCGCTCGCGGGCGATGGCCTCGGGCAGCGACAGGCCGGCATGGCTGAGCGGATGGCGGCGGCGGGTGTCGGAATAGCGGCGCAGCAGAACTTCGTCGCTGGCGTCGAAATAGATCAGCTTGCCTTCCAGCCCCAGCTGCGCCAGCGCCGCGCGCCATTGCGCCAGCCGCGACAGATCGCTGTGGCGGTTGCGCACGTCGATGCCGACGGCGACCTTCTGCGGCAGCACGTCGTCGCGCATCAGGCTGCGCACGAACGACGGCAGCAGTTCGACCGGCAGGTTGTCGACGCAGTAGTAGTCCAGATCCTCGAACGTGCGCAGGGCGACCGATTTGCCGGACCCGGACAGGCCGCTGACGATGACGACACGGGCCGCCAGCGCGGTGACGGCGGCCTCGTCCTCGCCAGTACTGGGCAGGTCCGTACCGGGCAGGTCGGTGATCACGGCGTGCTGCGCTCGAGCATGTTGCTGTGGCGGGCGATGAACATGGCGGCCGGGTCGATGCCCTTGGTGCGCAGGATGTGCAGCCGCGTCGCCGCCTCGCTCAGCACGGCCAGGTTGCGGCCGGGCATCACCGGCAACGTGATCAGCGGCACGTCCAGATCCAGCACGTGGCGGGTGCCCGAATCGCCGGTTAGGCGTTCGTAGCCGTAGGCGTTGGGTTCGGTCATCGGCTTGGTCAGGTGCACGATCAGGCGCAGGTACTTGTTCTTCTTGACCGCGGTATCGCCGAACATCTCGCGCACGTTGAGCACGCCGAGCCCGCGCACCTCCAGCAGGTCCTGCAGCAGTTCCGGACAGGTGCCGTCGAGCACGTCGGGCGCGATCTGGGTGAACTCCGGCGCGTCGTCGGCGACCAGCCGGTGGCCGCGGCTGAGCAGTTCCAGCGCCAGCTCGCTCTTGCCCGAACCGGCCTCGCCGGTGATCAGCACGCCGATGGAATAGATCTCCATGAACACGCCGTGCAGCGTGACCCGCGGCGCCAATGTGCGCGCCAGATGGTAGGACAGGTGGTTGAGCAGTTCGTGGCCGCGCTTGGGCGAGACCCACAGCGGCGTATCCGATTCGTTGGCCGCATCGCGCAGGTCTTCCGGGCACGACTGGCTCTTGCTGATCACCAGCGCCAGCGGGCGGTAGTGGATGATTTTCTCGATCGTTTCCCATCGCTGGCGCGAATCCAGCGAGTCGAGCCAGGCCAGTTCCTCGGTGCCGAGGATCTGCACCTTGTTGGGGTAGATGGCGTTGAGATAGCCGGCCAGCGACGGACGCCGCGATACGGTGTTGCCGGCCTCCAGTTCGCGCTTCTCGCCCTTCTGCCCGGCGACCCAGCGCAGGCCCAGCTTCTCCTTCTGCTGGTCGAACAGTTCGCGGGCGGTGATGCTGGTATTCATCATGTGGGGCGTCCTGGGTGGCGGGCGGCATCGTCGGTGCGATGCCGTCGCCATGGAAAAGCGCGCCTGTCTGGCGGTCGATACCGAGTTTAATGCGCCGGCCGCATCGCGGCGACCTGCGGCCCGTCGCATTGCGATGGCGCAAAAAAAGGAGCGGCCCGGCGGCCGCTCCTTGTCTACGGTGGCGCGCTCAGCCCGCCAGTTCGTTGCGGGCGGCGCGGTGCTGCTGGTCTTCCTTCTTTTCCTTGTGCTTGAGCACCAGCCGGTCGAGCTTGTCGGCCAGCACGTCGATGGCCGCGTACATCGTCGGTGCGGCCGCGTCGGCATGCAGCGTGCGGCCGGGAATGTTGAGCGTGGCCTCGATCAGATAATCGGGCTTGCGGGTACCCAGTTGCGTGCGGACCTCCAGGGGTTGCTCGAAGTGCCGGCCCAGCTTTTGCAGCTTGGTCTCGACGTACTCGCGCAGGGCGGGGGTGACTTCGACTTCGTGGCCGTAGGTCTCGATACGCATCTGTTGCCTCCTGTCTGGAATGGACCGCATGGAAGTGCGGGCGACACGCCGTCTGTGACAGCGCGAGAGGTTTCTGGGTTCCGCTCGTCTCCGGTGCCGCTTGCGCGGCGTGTGGGCCTGTCAACAAAGATGGACCCGAACGCGGCAGGGATCAACCACTGGCGGCCGAAAGTTCGGACGGCACCAAAATCGCGTTAAAAGATCGCTATGCGATGCGGACGCGCTCGTGCGAGGACAGGATATGCATCGCCTCGCGGTACTTGGCCACGGTGCGGCGCGCGACCGGCACGCCGGAGGCCTTGAGCAGATCGGCGAGCTTGGCATCGGACAGCGGCTTGCGCGGGTTCTCGGCGTCGATGAGGCGGCGGATCATCGCCTGGATCGCGGTGCTGGACGCCTCGCCGCCGCCGTCGGTGTCGATGCCCGAGGCGAAGAACGCCTTCAGCGGCAACGTGCCGCGCGGCGTGCGCACGTACTTGCGCGCGATGGCGCGCGATACGGTCGATTCGTGCAGGCCCACTTCCGCGGCGATGTCGCGCAACGTCAGCGGCCGCAACGCCTGCCCGCCGAATTCAAGGAACGCCGCCTGCTGGCGCAGCAGGCAGCGGGTCACCTTGAGCAGCGTTTCGCCGCGCGCTTCCAGGCTCTTGAGCAGCCAGCGCGCTTCCTGCAGATGATTGCGCAGATAGCCGGCATCGTGCTCGCCGCACTGGCGGATCATCTGCTCGTAGCCGCGGTGGATGGTGATGCGCGGCAGCGTGTTGCCGGCCAGCGCCGCGCGCCATACGCCGCGCTGGCGCCAGATGATGCAGTCGGGCACCACGTAGGTATCGTGGCCCAGTTCGCCCAGCTGCGCGCCGGGCTTGGGATCCAGGCTGCGCAGCAGCGCGATGGCGGTCTCGACCTGGGCCAGCGGACGCTTCAGTTCGCTGGCCAGGCCGGCCGCGCCGCTGCGCGGCAGCCGTTCCAGCGCGGTGTCGACGATGAGCAGCGCCAGCGCCTTGCCGGGCGTGTCGTCGCTGAGCACGGCCAGTTGCAGGTGCAGGCATTCCTGCAGCGTGCGCGCGCCGACGCCGACCGGATCGAAGCGCTGCAACTGGTGCAGCACTACCCCAATGCCCTCTTCGTCGGCCACCACGTCCGGCGCCAGCGCCTGCGCGATGGCCGACAGCGGTTCGCGCAGGTAGCCGTCGTCGTCGAGCGCGTCGATCAGCGCCGCGCCGATGCGCCGGTCGCGCGGCGACAGGTGCGACAGGTGCAGCTGCCAGAGCAGGTGATCGTGCAGCGTGTCGACCTCGGCCACGCGCTCGGCGGCGCTGCCGTGGTCGTCGTCGTCGTCGAACGATCCGCCACCGCCGCCGCCGATCTGCCAGGGGCCTTCCTCGTCCGGCGACCAGTCGTCGCCGCGTTCGCCGTCATCGCGGGAAGGCGGATTGTCGTCGGCCGGCGCCTCGGCGGGCGCTTCGGCCCCAGGCGTGTTTTCCTCGGCCCAGTCGAGCAGCGGGTTGGTTTCGACCGCCTCGGTCAGTTCGATTTCCAGCTCGGCGGTGGACATCTGCAGCAGGCGGATGGCCTGACGCAGCTGCGGCGTCATGACCAGTTGCTGTCCCAGCGATGTCTGCAACCTCGGCTTCATCGAGCGATCCGTCTATGGCGGGAAGCCGGCCATCCCGGCCGCCGCGCTCAGAGACGGAAAGCGTCTCCCAGATAGACGCGGCGGACATCCGGATTGGCCAGCAATGCATCGGGCGCCCCCTGCGCCAGCACGCTACCGGCATTGAGGATATACGCCCGGTCGCAGATTCCCAAGGTTTCGCGCACGTTGTGGTCGGTGATCAGCACGCCGATGCCGCGGTCCTTGAGGTGCTTGACGATGCGCTGGATCTCGCCGACCGAGATCGGATCGACGCCGGCGAACGGTTCGTCCAGCAGCATCAGCCGCGGCCGGGCGGCCAACGCGCGGGCGATCTCGCAGCGGCGCCGCTCGCCGCCGGACAGGCTGGCGCCGAGCTGGTCGGCGACATGGCCGATCTGCAGTTCGTCCAGCAGGCTGTCCAGCTCGCGATCGCGGCCTGGTCCATCGAGATCCTCGCGCAGTTCCAGCACCAGGCGCAGGTTGTCGGCCACCGACAGCTTGCGGAACACCGACGGTTCCTGCGGCAGGTAGCCGACGCCGAGCTTGGCGCGCCGGTACATCGGCTCGGCGGTGATGTCGCGGCCGTCGAGTTCGATCTTGCCGGCGTCGGCCGCCACCAGCCCGACGATCATGTAGAAGCAGGTCGTCTTGCCGGCGCCGTTGGGACCGAGCAGGCCGACCACTTCGCCGGCGTCCAGCGTCAGGCCGAAGTCGGCCACGACCTCGCGCTGCTTGTAGCGCTTGCGCAGTCCCTGTGCGATCAGCATCAGTTCTTGCCCTGCGGCGCGGGCGCGGCGGACTTGGGCTGGATCACGGTACGCACGCGGCTGCCGTCGCCGCCGCTCTGCATGTTGCCGGTGGTGGTGTTGTAGACCATGCGCTGGCCGCTGTTGGAACCGCGCGGGGACTTGATGGTGTAGTTGCCGATGAAGGTTACGGTTTCCTTCAGCAGGTCGTATTCGATGCGATCGGCGGCCGCGTCCATCCAGCTGCCGTCGTCGAGCTGCTGCTTCATCTTGACCTGCTTGCCGGTGAAGATGGCCTTGGACAGTTCGCCGCCGCTGCGGATGATCTCCCCGCGCGCCGCGTTGATCGCCAGCGTGCCCTGGGTCAGCACGACGTTGCCGGTCAGCACGGTGGTGCCATCGCCGGTCACTATGCCGCTCTGCGCATCGGATTCGACATCCATCGGCTGGTTGCGGTCCGACGATTTGGCCAGCGCCAGCGGCGCGGCCAGCAGGAGCACGAGGGCGAGGGCGCTAGCGGGAACGGGGTTCATAGCGGGACTTGACCTGCGATTTGAAGAGATATTCCTTGGTGTCGAGATTGGTCTCGAAACCGCGGCCGCTGAGTATAGAACCGGGCTGGGTGAGGGTGACGGTATCGTCGGAAGCGGCCAGGTTCTTGTCGGGGAAAACATTCAGCCGGGTGGTGGTCATCGTGAGCGGACGCACGGTGCCTTCGGGGCTGTCGCCGCGCACGTTGTCGCGCAGGCGCAGCTCGTCGCCCTTGGCGCTCAGCCAGCCGGTGTCGGCGCGCAGCTGCCAGTGCCGGCCCTCGGCATCGGGCATCAGGAACAGCGGGGTGGCGATATCGAAACTTTCGTCGGCCGGATTGCGCTCCATCTGCGGCGACCGCACGGTCACCGATTCCTTCCCGGCGTTGTCCAGCGCGACCAGGGTGAAGTCGCGCATCACGTAGTCGGAGCGATCGGTGACCGGCGCGGCCGGGGCCTGGCGATCGCGTTGCCGCCACGCCGACCAGCCGCTGACGATGGCGGCAACCAGCAGCACGATGCCGAGCCAGCCGCGCCAGCTCATGCCCCGTCCTCGCCGAGGATGGCCGGCAGATGCCCGTGCACGTCCAGCAGCAGATCGCAGAATTCGCGCGCCGCGCCTTCGCCGCCGCGCGCCTGCGTGCGCCAGTGCGCATGGCGCGCGGTCCAGGCGTGCGCGTTGGCCGGCGCGACCGCCAGACCGACCGCCTTGAAGGCCTCCAGATCGGCCAGGTCATCGCCCATGAAGGACACCTGCTCCAGCGCGATGCCGGCTTCGGCGCACAACTGTTCGACCGCCGCGCGCTTGTCCTTGACCCCGCTCTGGATCGCCACGTCCAGTTCCTGCGCGCGCAACTCGGCGACGCGGCCGCTGCGCGCGGTGATCAGCACGACCTGGATGCCGAAGCGGCGCAGCAGCACCAGGCCCTGGCCGTCGAGGATGTTGAACGCCTTCAGCTCGCGGCCTTCCGAATCGAGATAGATGCGGCCATCGGTCAGCGTGCCGTCGACGTCGAAGCACGCCAGCTTGACGCGGGCGGCGCGGGCGCGGAGGTCGTCGGTGACGGTATCGGGGTCGGTCATCGCCATCCGTTACACCACGCGCGCGCGCAACAGGTCATGAATATTGAGCGCGCCGACCGGCCGCTGCGACGCGTCGACGACGATGAGGCCGCCGATCTTGTACGTTTCCATCATCCGCGCCGCCTCCACCGCCAGCTGATCGGCGGCGATGGTCTTGGGCGCGCGCGTCATCACTTCGGCGATGCGCGCGCTGCGCACGTCGATGCCGGCGTTGTCGAGCGTGCGGCGCAGGTCGCCGTCGGTGAACAGTCCGACCAGCCTGCCTTGCGCATCGACCACCGCGGTCATGCCCAGCCGCTTGCGGCTCATCTCCACCAGCGCCTCGCTGAGCGAGGCGTCCTCGGCGACCTGCGGGACTTCGTCGCCGGCATGCATCACGTCGGTGATGTGCAGCAGCAGGCGCCGGCCCAGGCTGCCGGCCGGATGCGAGCGGGCGAAGTCGTCGGCGGTGAAGCCGCGTGCCTCCAGCAGCGCCACCGCCAGCGCATCGCCCATCGCCAGGGTGGCGGTGGTGCTGCTGGTCGGCGCCAGATCCAGCGGGCAGGCTTCCACGGCCACGCTGACGTCCAGGTGCACATCGGATTCGCGCGCCAGCGTCGAGCCGGGCTTGCCGGTCATCGCGATCACGGCGTTGCCCTGGCGCTTGAGCACCGGCAGCAGCATCAGCACTTCGTCCGATTCGCCGGAATAGGAAATCGCCAGCACCACGTCGGCGTCGGTGATCATGCCCAGGTCGCCATGGCCGGCCTCGCCCGGATGGACGAAGAACGCCGGCGTGCCGGTGGACGCCAGCGTGGCGGCGATCTTGCGCGCGATATGCCCGGATTTGCCCATGCCGGTGGCGACCACGCGGCCCTTGCCGGCCAGCACCAGGCGGCAGGCCGCCGAGAAGGCACCGTCGATGCGCCGGGCCAGCGCGTCCAGCGCCTGGGACTCGATTTCGACCACGCGGCGGCCACTGAGCGCCAGGCTGGCGTCGGTGACGGTATCGGGGGCAGGCAACGGCTGGGACATGCGGACAGCGGCCCGGGGGTAGAATGGCCGGCCATTTTATTAGGAAAGCGCCGTGGACGCCGAAACCATCCGTGAACTCATCGAGACGGGCCTGCCCGGCGCGCGCGCGCAGGTGCAGGGCGATGACGGGGTGCATTTCGAGGCGACGGTGGTGTCCGAGGCGTTCCGCGGCAAGCTGCCGCTGGCGCGCCACCGGCTGGTCTACGCCACGCTGGGCGAGCGCATGGGCGGGGAAATCCACGCGCTGGCGCTGAAGACGCTGACCCCGGACGAGGCCTGAGGCCCGCCGATGCGATCGGGACAGGCCACCATGCCTGCCGGCAGCTGCCTGTGCGGCGGCGTGCGCTACCGCGTCGATGGCGCGCTCGGCGCGCTGGTGCTGTGCCACTGTTCGCGCTGCCGCAAGGCCAACGGCTCGGCCTTCCAGGCGGTCTCGCCGATCGCGACCGGCGATTTCGTCCTGCTTTCCGGCGCCGAGCTGTTGTCCGAATACACGTCCTCGCCCGGCGTGCACCGCGTCTCGTGCCGCGTCTGCCACGCGCCGCTGTACAGCCGCCGCGACGCGATGCCCGGCACGCTGCGCCTGCGGGTCGGCACGCTGGACACGCCGGTCGACGCGGATATCGGCATGCATATCTTCACCAGCGACCGCGCGGACTGGTACCGCATCCGCGACGATGCGCCGCAATATCCGACCCGCCCGGGCGAATGATCGCCGGCGCGCCACTTCCTTTCCTCCTTCGATAACGACATGCAGAAAATCATCGTCACCGGCGGCAACGTCCTGAACGGCGAAGTCGCCATCTCCGGCGCCAAGAACGCCGTGCTCCCCATCCTGTGCGCCACGCTGCTGGCCGACGAGCCGGTCGAGATCACCAACGTGCCGCATCTGCACGACGTGATCACCACGGTCAAGCTGCTCGGCGAACTGGGCGCGGGCATCGCCATCGACGAGGGCACGCTGGCGAAGGGACGCGGCATCGTCGTCGATCCGCGCAGCGTCAACCAGCACGTGGCGCCGTACGAACTGGTCAGGACCATGCGCGCGTCGATCCTGGTGCTGGGGCCGTTGCTGGCCCGGCACGGCGCGGCCGAGGTGTCGCTGCCCGGCGGCTGCGCGATCGGTTCGCGCCCGGTCGACCAGCACATCAAGGGGCTGCAGGCGCTGGGCGCGGAAATCACCGTCGAGAACGGCTTCATCAAGGCACGGGCGAACCGGCTGAAGGGCGCGCGCTACGTGTTCGACATGGTCACCGTGACCGGCACCGAGAACGTCATGGCCGCCGCCACGCTGGCGCAGGGCACCACGGTGCTGGAGAACGCGGCGATGGAACCGGAAGTCACCGACCTGGCCGACTGCCTCAACGCGCTCGGCGCGCGCATCGAAGGCGCGGGCACCTCGCGCATCGTCATCCACGGCGTCGAGCGGCTGTCCGGCGGACGCCATGCGGTGCTGCCGGATCGCATCGAGACCGGCACCTTCCTGGTCGCCGCGGCGATGACCGGCGGCCGCATCACCGCGCGGCGCGCGCGTCCGGGCACGCTCGATGCGGTGCTCGACAAGCTCAAGGAAGCCGGCGCCGATCTGGATTGCACCGACGACAGCATCACGCTGGACATGCACGGCCGCCGCCCGCGCTCGGTCAGCATGACCACCGCGCCGTATCCGGCGTTCCCGACCGACATGCAGGCGCAGTTCATGGCGCTCAACTGCGTGGCCGACGGCGTCGGCGTCATCAACGAGACGATCTTCGAGAACCGCTTCATGCACGTCGACGAGTTGCTGCGGCTGGGCGCGGACATCCGCGTCGAAGGCCATACCGCGATCGTGCGCGGCGTCGAACGGCTGTCCGGCGCGCCGGTGATGGCGACCGATCTGCGCGCGTCGGCGTCGCTGATCCTGGCCGGCCTGGTCGCCGATGGCGAAACCACCATCGATCGCATCTACCACCTGGATCGCGGCTACGAGAACATCGAGGAAAAGCTCGGTGCGCTGGGCGCGAAGATCCGGAGGATCGCCTGACATGCCGACCATCGCACGCGGCTTCACCCTGCGCCGCAAGATCCTGCTGGCGGTCATGGCGCTGCTGCTGGCGCTGGTCGGCTGGCTGCACTACACCGGCGCGGCCGGCACGCGCGGACTGGCGTCCGAGGACATGGACTGGAACGACGACGGCACCGTGACCGGCACCGAGATGCTGCAGGCGTTCACGTCGGTGGTGGTCACCCGTACCCGCGAAGGCGCGCGCGAGTGCGATGCCTATGCGTGGCGCGGCGGCGGCCAGTCGATCCGCGTGGACTGCAGGACCAGCTTCCAGAAAGACGGCGACTGACGCCCCGGCCATCGCCCAAACAAGAAAGCCCGGTCGAAGGACCGGGCTTTCTTGATGGCGGATGGCGTGCGCGGGCTCAACGCCAGGATGTGAGCTTCAGGTCGATCATGTCGCTGCCTTTCTCGCGCTGCAGGATGCGCGCCGGCACCGGAATGTCGGAGACCACCCACACGATCAGCTGCTTGTCGCCGTCGGTGCGCTGCACCTTGGTGGCGTCGTGGGTCTTGCCGGCCACGGTGACTTTCTCCTTGCCGGCGACCTGGTAGGTCATGGCCTTGGCGCGGCCGTTCTCGACCATGCGATAGGTCAGCGGCTTGCCGGCGGCCACGTCGCGCACGATCGCCAGGTTGACCAGCAGCGCGTCCATGTCGCCGGCCTGCAGCTTGACCGGTCCGGCGCGATCCGGCTTGACGTCGCCCGACCACGTGGCCTGCGCCTTGCTCCAGTCGTAGGTGGTGTTGACCGACTTCTTCTTGACCAGGAAACGCGAGTTGTCGGTGCTCGATAGCGGGCGCAGGTGTCCGCCCTGCTCGTCGAACACGGTCTGCTGGCTCATGTCGACGGCCTGGTTCTTCACCGTCAGCCGGTACTGCCACTGGTTGCCCTGCGGCGCCAGCGTCATCCGGCCTTCGCCGTGCATCCCCAGCGCACTGGCCTGGTAGGTGGCATTGAAGGCCTGCACGGCCAGCGCGGGCGAACTCGCGGCCGCCAGCAGCGCGACGGCGGCCAGCGGACGAATCAGCGCGTAGCGGGGGGTCTTCATGTCATTGCACTCCTTGATAATCGACCAGGCGCAAATCTATCGCGTCCTCGCCGTCTTCCCGCTGCAGGATGCGCACGGGGGTGGGTACGCCTTGGGCGACCCAGAAAAACTGTTCGTCGTTGCCGCCGTTGGTACGGGCCACGCGCATCGCATCGTAGCTGAGGCCCTCGACCTCGACGATCTCGGTCTGCGCCGCCACCGCGTAGTCGTATTCGCGCACGCGGCCGTTGTCGACGACGCGATAGCTGAGTTGCTTGTCCGGCGCGGCATCGCGGATCACCGCCAGGTTCATCAGCAGCGCGCTCAGATCGCCCGGCACCAGCGGCAGCGGCGCGCGGCGGCTCTTCTTGATGTCGCCCTGCCACTGCGCCGTGCCGGCTTGCCAGTCGTAGGTGCCGACCATGCGCTTGCCGGTGAAGATCGCGCGCTGCACGGTCGCCTGGGTGAGCGGCCGGTACTGGTCGCCCTGCGCATCGAACACCGTGCTCTGCTCGATGTTGAGCCGCGCCAAACGCGCGAACCCGCGGGTGCCGCGGATGCCCAGATCGATCTGCCATTGTTCGCCGGCGCGCTGGGTCACCTTCATCGTCGCGCTGCCGGCCAGCTTGCCGCCGTTGTAGGCCTGGTAGGTCGCCACGAACGGCTCCAGCGCCAGCGCGGGCAGGGTGGCCAACGCCAGCGTGCTGGTCAGCAGGGCACGGAGGAGCACGGAGGGCATCGGTTTTCAGGGCAGGCAAGCCAGATGGCCTGTGGAATCTAAGCAGAGCGGGCTAAATAAGGGCTGACCATCGCAGAGGACCTTGCCTTCCTGTTCAGCTAGCCGGCCCGCCGCCGCCAGTCGCAGCGTGGCGATCAGCAGGGCGTGTTCGCGCGGCAGCAGGCGGGCGGCCAGCGCGGCCTCGTCGTCGCCGGGCAAAACCGGGATGCGGACCTGCGAGACGACGGCGCCGGCATCGAGTTCGGGCACGACGAAATGCACGCTGGCGCCATGCTCGGCATCGCCGGCCGCGAGCGCGCGCCGGTGGGTGTGCAGTCCGCGGTACCTGGGGAGCAGCGAGGGGTGGATGTTCAGCAGCTTGCCGTCGAAGCGGGCGATGAAACCGTCGCCGAGGATGCGCATGTAGCCGGCGCATACCACCCAGTCCGGCCGCACCGCCGCCACCGCCTCGGCTAGCGCGGCGTCGAAGGCGGCGCGGTCGGCGTAGTCGCGCGGACGCGCATGCCAGCGCAGCGGCGCCGGCACCTTGTCCAGCGCGGGCGCGTCGGCCCGGTCGGAGAACACCCCGGCGATGCGCGCGTCCAGCGTGCCGGTATCGATGGCGTCGAGGATGGCCTGCAGGTTGCTGCCGCGCCCGGACACCAGCACCGCGATGCTTGCGCTCATGGTCCCGCTTCCGTGCCGGCGACGCGGCGGCGCGGCCACGCCGTCGCGCAGCCCAGCGTGGCCAGCAGCATGTCGGCATGCGCATCCCACATGTCGCCCTGCTGGCCGTTATAGGACTCGGCGGCCTCCGGCGACAACGCCAGTGCGATGCCCCATTCCATCCACTCGTAGAGCAGGCTGCTGGCCATGACCAGCAGCACGGCGATGGCGAAGGCCTGCCACGGCGTCAGCGGCCAGCGCTGCTGCAGGTGCGCGCGCAGGACCGGCGCGAAGCACAGTCCGTACAGCAGGTGCACGAAGCGATCGAAATGATTGCGCTGCCAGCCGAACGCCTGCTGTGGCGACCAGCCCAGCAGCGCCTGCGCCCATTCCTCGTACGGCACGTTGGAATACAGCCAGCGCGCGCCGATGCAGTGGACGATGACGAACGCGCAGACCAGCCAGAAGTGCAGCGGCCGCAGTGGCCAGCGCCGATCCAGCCACACCAGCGCGACCAGCCCGGCCACGGTCAGGATGCTGTGCAGCGCCTGCTCGAGCGGCCAGGGCGGCGCGATCCAGCTCAGCGCGAACACCGCCAGCGTCGCGGCCAGCGCCCAGCGCTTGCTGGCGCCCATGCGGATCAGCCGATGCGGACGCGTTCGCCGCCGGTCGCGGCGCCGACCTGGCCGATGCGCCAGTGCGCAAGACCCAGCACGTCCAGTTCCGCCTCCAGCGCGCCGGCCTGCGACGGCGAGGCGATCAGCACGAAGCCGATGCCGCAGTTGAAGGTGCGCCACAGTTCGGCGTCTTCCACCGCGCCCTCGCGCTGCAGCCAGTCGAACACCGGCGGCAGCGTCCAGGCGCTGGCATCGATGTCCAGGCCCAGGCCGTCGGGCACGACGCGGATGATGTTCTCGGTCAGGCCGCCGCCGGTGATGTGGGCCATCGCGTGGATGGCCTCGCCGTGCGATTTCAGCAGCGACAGCACCGGCTTGACGTACAGCGTGGTCGGCGCCATCAGCGCATCGGCCAGCGCCACGCCGCCGACCTGCACGTCGCCCGGGCGGCCGGCGCGATCGTAGATGCGGCGGATCAGCGAATAGCCGTTGGAATGCGGACCGGACGAGGCGATGCCGATCAGCACGTCGCCTTCGCGTACCTTGGCGCCGTCGAGCAGCTGCGATTTTTCGACCGCGCCGACGGTGAAGCCGGCCAGGTCGTATTCGCCGGGCGCGTACATGTCGGGCATCTCGGCGGTCTCGCCGCCGATCAGTGCGCAGCCGGCCAGTTCGCAGCCGCGGGCGATGCCGCCGACCACCGCCACCGTGGTCTCCACGTCCAGCTTGCCGGTGGCGAAGTAGTCGAGGAAGAACAGCGGCTCGGCGCCCTGCACCAGCACGTCGTTGACGCACATGCCGACCAGGTCGATGCCGATGCTGTCGTGGCGGCCCAGCTGCTGGGCCAGCTTGAGCTTGGTGCCGACGCCGTCGGTGCCCGACACCAGCACCGGCTCGCGGTACTTGCCGGACAGATCGAACAGCGCGCCGAACCCGCCTAGCCCGCCCATCACCTCGGGCCGGAAGCTGCGCCGGACCAGCGGCTTGATGCGCTCGACCACCTCGTTGCCGGCATCGATGTCGACCCCCGCGTCGCGGTAGGTCATCGGAGTAGGGCGGGGCGGGGTGGTCGCGGTCACGGGCGGAGTCGTCGCTGCATGGAGGCAAGGCCGCCGATTTTAAAGGAAGACGTCCGCCGCGCGGCTGCCTGAACGGTCGCATTGGCGCTGGCGGGGCATTTAAGGCAACAATTCTCCCGTTTCGCCGAACCCAAGGACGCTTGATGCGCCGGATTTCCGCCTTCGCCTTCGTGATTTTCCTGTCCCTGACGGCATTGCCGGCGGCATGGGCGCAGCGCGTCGAGGGCGATGCCGCCAGCGCGCGCGGGTTGTACGAGGCCGAAGTGCCGGTCAACAGCCAGACCGAGTCCGATCGCCGCGGCGGTTTCGCGCGCGCGCTGGGCGCGGTGCTGGGCAAGCTGACCGGCGACCGCAATGTCGCCGGCCGCCCGGGCGTGGGGCCCGAACTGCGCAATGCCGGCAACTACGTCCAGCACTACGACTACCGCCAGGACCAGGGCACGTCGCCGTCCGGCGCGCCGACGTTCCGCACGATGCTGGTGGTGCGTTTCCGCGAGGCCGATGTCGATGCGGTGGCCGCCATGCTGGGCCTGCCGGTATGGCCGCAGCCGCGTCCCAAGCCGGTGGTCTGGCTGGCGATCAACGACGGCAGCGGACCGCGGCTGGTCGGCCTGCCGCAATCCAACGCCGCGCGACCGCTGCTCGACCGCGCGGTCGAACGCGGCTTCAGCCTGGGCCTGCCCGGCGGCGGCGCGGCCGAGCAGGCGCTGGTCGGCGCGATCTGGCGGCAGGACACCGCGGCGATTGCGCGCGCGTCGTCGCGCTACAGCCCGCCGATGCAGCTGATCGGCAAGCTCTACCGCGACAGCGGCGGCGGATGGACCGCCGACTGGGTGTTCGTCGATGGCGGCAAGGTGTTGTCGACGTGGTCGGCCAGCGAGAACGACGCGCGCCGCGCCATGGCCACCGGCGCCGACGGCGCGGCCGAGGCGCTGATGAAGCGTTACGCCAAGCGGGTCAGCGCCGGCACGCCGGGCACCTACCGGGTCGTGTTCACCGGGCTGGTCAGCAGCGACGACTACGTGCGGCTGATGTCGCGCCTGCAGAAGATGTCGGTGGTCCGCCGCATCACCCCGGTGCACGCCAGCGGCGATCGCCTCGAACTGGACCTGGACCTGCTGTCGGGCCTGCCCGGCTTCCAGCGCATGCTCGGCGAGGACGCGCTGGTGTCGGCCAACGAAGGCCAGCCGCCGGTCTACCGTATTCCCTGAGTTCTCTTTCTTCCACGCAGGCCAACGGAACCCGCGCCATGCATCTCACTCCCGTCCCCCCGGCGTCGACCATCTCGCGCCGCTGGCAATGGCTGGTCATCGCCCTGATCGTCGGCTGGCTGATCTGGCTGCTGGCGCCGGTGCTGACGCCGTTCGTGCTCGGCGCGCTGCTGGGCTGGCTGGGCGACCCGTGGGTGGACCGGCTGCAGCAGCGCGGCCGTTCGCGCACCACCGCGGTGGTGCTGGTGTTCACGCTGATGCTGCTGCTGGTCACGCTGGCGCTGCTGATCCTGGTGCCGATGATCGAGCGCCAGATCGTCGAACTGATACAGGCCATGCCGACCTACCGCGACTGGCTCCTGCTGACCGCGTTGCCGTGGGTGGAACAGCGCACCGGCCTGGAACTGACCGCCTGGCTCAACGCCGAGCGCATCACCGATTGGATCCGCAGCCACTGGCAGCAGGCCGGCGGCGTGGCGGCGACGTTCTTCGGCACGTTGTCGCGTTCGGGGATGGCGGTCATCACCTGGGTCGTCAACCTGGTGCTGCTGCCGATCGTGACGTTCTACTTCCTGCGCGACTGGGACAAGCTGGTCGAACGCATGGCCTCGCTGGTGCCGCGCGACCACATCGGCACGGTCACCCGGCTGGCGCGCGAATCCAGCGACGTGCTCGGCGCATTCCTGCGCGGGCAGTTCCTGGTGATGCTGGCGCTGGGCGCGATCTACGCCATCGGCCTGTCGATCATCGGGCTCAAGCTGGGCTTGCTGATCGGCATCATCGCCGGCCTCATCAGTTTCATTCCCTATCTGGGCGCGGCCGCCGGCGTGGTGATGGCGGTGGTGGCGGCGCTGGTGCAGGCACAGGGTTTCGATCTCAAGCTGATGGTCGGCATGGCGGTGGTGTTCACCGTCGGCCAGTTGCTGGAGAGCTATGTGCTGACCCCACGCATCGTCGGCGACAAGATCGGCCTGCATCCGGTGGCGGTGATCTTCGCGGTGATGGCCGGCGGACAGCTGTTCGGCTTCCTCGGCATGCTGCTGGCGCTGCCGGTCGCGGCGGTGGCCAACGTGCTGCTGCGCTACGCGCACGAGCAGTACACCAACAGTCCGCTGTACGCCGGCGATCGCCCGGCGATCCTGCTCGATCCGTACATCGACCGCGGTCCGCTAGACGAAGGCGTGCTGCGCGAACCCGAGGATCGATGAGCGACAGACCCTCCGCGTCGCCGGCGGGTACGCCGCAACTGCCGCTGGCGCTGCGCTATCCGCCGGACCAGCGGTTCGACAGCTATGTCGGCGCGCCGCCCGGCACGCTGGAACCGTTGCGCGCGCTCGCCGCGCAGGCGGATGCCGACTGGGTGTACCTGGCCGGGCCGCCGCGCTCGGGCAAGACGCACCTGTCGCTGGCGCTGTGCGCGGCGGCCGAGCAGGCCGGCCTGCGCGGTACCTATCTGCCGATGGCGGCGGCGGCGGGCCGCGTAAGCGATGCGCTGGACGCGCTGCACGGCAACGACGTGATCGCGCTGGACGGGCTGGAAGCCATCGCCGGCCAGCGCGACGACGAGGTGGCGCTGTTCGATTTCCACAACCGCGCACGCGCCGCCGGCACGCGCGTGCTCTACACCGCTACCGAGTTGCCGGCCGATCTCGCGCTGACGCTGCCGGATCTGCGTTCGCGGCTGGCGCAGTGCGTCCGCATCGTCCTGCCGCAACTGGACGACGCGGGCCGGCGCGAGGTGTTGCGCGATCGCGCGCAGCGCCGTGGGCTTGCCCTGGACGACGCGGCACTGGACTGGCTGCTGACCCGCACCGATCGGGATCTGGGCAGCCTGGTCGCGCTGCTGGACCGGCTGGACCGCGCGTCGCTGGCGGCGCAACGGCGCATCACCGTGCCGTTCCTGCGCAGCGTGCTGGAGCCGCGCTGAGCGCGGCGAGCAAACGTACGTCAGTTGAACATTGGCGTCGCCCCGGCGCAGGCCGGGACCCAGCGACTTTCCGCCATTCCGTATCAAGGCACCGGGTCCCGGCCTGCGCCGGGACGACAGAAACTATACGTCTGCCTTGCTACGAAGCGTCCTCGTGCGCTTTGTCTGCCGGCGTCGTCGCATCGAGCGCGTCGCACTTACCGGCATCGGCGCAGCGCCTGATCCAGTTGCTCCAACCGCTGCGGCGTGCCGACGTCGGTCCAGCGGCCGCGCCAGTGTTCGCCGGTGATGGCGCCCTGTGCCATGTGCGCGCGCAGGATCGGCGCCAGCGTGAAGCGCGGCGGCGATGTTGCGGTGTCGCCCACGATGGCGTGCCAGTCGTGCAGCAACGCAGGACGATAGACGCCCAGACCGGCATAGGTGAGTCGCTGCGCTCCTTCGCTGCGTACTTCGCCGCTCGCATCGAGCGCGAAGTCGCCATGGGTGGCGTGCGCAGGCGAATCCACCAGCACCAGATGCGCCAGGCCTTCGGGTTCCGTAGGCAGCCGGGCGAAGTCGTAATCGGTCCAGACATCGCCGTTGACCAGCAGGAACGGCGCATCGCCTAGCAGCGGTAGCGCCCGTAGCATGCCGCCGCCGGTTTCCAGCGGTGTCGGACCTTCATAGGAATAGTGCAGTCGCAATCCCCAGCGCGCGCCGTCGCCCAGCGCCTGCGGGAACTGATCGGCCAGCCAGCTGGTGTTGATGACGACATCGCGCACGCCGAGCGCGGCCAGTTTTTCCAGATGCCAGACGATCAGGGGTTTGCCGCCGGCTTCCAGCAGCGGCTTGGGCGTGCGCTCGGTCAGCGGGCGCATCCGCTCGCCGAAGCCGGCGGCGAAGATCAGCGCCTTCATGCCGCGGGCCTGTCGCGCAGCGCCGGTGCGATGGCCTCGCGCAGCAGCGCCTGCAGCGGCTGCAGTTCGGGATAACGCGGCAGCACTTGGTCGAGATAGCCGATGAAGCGCGGCGTATCGGCCAGGTATTTCGGCTTGCCGTCGCGGTAATGCAACCGCGCGAAGATGCCGAGGATCTTCAGGTGCCGTTGCACGCCCAGCCAGTCGGCGTCGCGCTGGAACACCGGCCAGTCCGGCACCGGCATGCCGGCATCGCGCGCGCGCGCGTGGTAATCGCGCAGCCAGCCGTCCACGCGCGCCAGCGGCCAGCTCAGGAACGCGTCCTTGAACAGGCTCACCGCGTCGTAGGCGACCGGGCCGCGCACGCAGTCCTGGAAATCCAGCACCGCCGGCTGCGGCAACGTCGGCATCAGGTTGCGCGGCATGAAGTCGCGGTGCACCAGCACGCGCGGCTGCGCCAGTGCGTTGTCCATCAGTCGCCGCTGCGCCAGCTGCAGTCCTTCGGCCTGGGCGCAATCCAGTTCGATGCCCAGATGCCGGCGCAGGAACCATTCCTCGAACAGCCCGGCATCGCGTTGCAGCAGCGCTTCGCCGAATTCGCCCAGGTCCGGCGGCACTTCGATGGCCTGCAGCTTCAGCAGCTGGCCAATCGCACGATCGAACCAGACATCGGCGTTGTCCGCATCGATGATCTGCGCCAGCGTCGGCCCGCCCAGATCCTCCAGCAGCAGGAAGCCGGCCTCGACGTCGCGCGCCAGCACCCGCGGCACGCGCACGCCGCCGGCCTCGAGCAGATCGCGCAGGCGCAGCCAGGGCCGCACGTCCTCCAGTTCCGGCGGCGAATCCATGACTATGCGAGTCTCGCCATCGCCCTGCGTGCGCCAGTAGCTGCGGAACCCCGCATCCACCGATGCGCGCTGCAATGTCAGCGCCGGCTGGCGCAACTGCATGCGCGCCCAGTCCAGGCGCCGCGACTCCCTGTCGGAAACGGTGTCACGCATCGGTCAGCGGCCGGCAACGGAAGTGGAAAGCGTACAGGGTAGACTGGCCGCCAACAGACGGCGAGGTATTCCCCCCATGGCTCACCTTCTTCAACCCGTATTGCTTTCCGGCGGCTCCGGCACGCGGCTGTGGCCGCTCTCGCGCGAGGCCTATCCCAAACAGTTCCTGCCGCTGGCCAGCGAGTACACGATGGTGCAGGACACCTGGCTGCGGGTGGCGCCGCTGGCGTCGCACGCGCCGATCGTGGTCGCCAACGAGGAACACCGCTTCCTGGTCGCCGAGCAGCTGCGCCAGGTCGATGCGCCGTCGCCGGCCATCGTGCTAGAACCGGTCGGCCGCAATACCGCCCCGGCGATCGCGGCGGCGGCCCTGCAGGCCATGGCCGGCGGCGAGGATCCGCTGCTGCTGGTACTGCCGTCGGATCACGTGGTGCGCGATGCCGAGGCGTTCCGCGCCGCCGTCCTCGCGGCCAGCCCGGCGGCCGAAGGCGGCGCGCTGGTCACCTTCGGCATCGTGCCCTCGGCGCCGGAGACCGGCTTCGGCTATATACAGTCCACCGTGGCCGACGGCCTGGGCAAGGTGCAGCGCTTCGTCGAGAAGCCCGATGCGGCCACCGCGCAGTCGTACCTGCAGGCCGGCGGCTATTACTGGAACAGCGGCATGTTCCTGTTCCGCGCCAGCCGCTACTTGGAAGAACTGCAGCGCCATCGCGCCGATATCGTCGAGGCGGTGCGCAAGGCGTTCGCCGCGGCCAAATGCGACGGCGATTTCGTGCGCCTGGATCGCGAGGCCTTCGCCGCGTGCCCGTCCGATTCCATCGACTACGCGGTGATGGAAAAGACTGGCGATGCGATGGTGCTGCCGGTGGACATCGGCTGGAACGATGTCGGCAGCTGGTCGGCGCTGTGGGACGTGGCCGAGCGCGACGGCGACGGCAATGCGCACCACGGCGACATCATCGCGGTGGACAGCCGCAACAGCTATGCGTACTCGCAGCGGCTGGTCGCCCTGGTCGGCCTGGACGACATCGTCGTGGTCGAGACCGACGACGCGGTGCTGGTCGCGCGCAAGGATCGCGTGCAGGAGGTCAAGCAGGTGGTGGCGCAGCTGAAGAACGGCCAGCGCAGCCAGGCCGTCCTGCATCGCAAGGTCTATCGGCCGTGGGGCGCGTACGACTCCATCGACACCGGCGCCCGCTTCCAGGTCAAGCGCATCAGCGTCAAGCCCGGCGCGGCGTTGAGCCTGCAGATGCACCATCACCGCGCCGAGCACTGGATCGTCGTCAGCGGCACCGCCAAGGTGACCCGCGGCGAGGAGACGCTGCTGCTGTCGGAGAACCAGAGCACCTACATCCCGCTCGGCGTGACCCATCGGCTGGAGAACCCGGGCAAGGTGCCGCTGGAACTGATCGAGGTGCAGTCCGGCAGCTATCTGGGCGAGGACGACATCGTCCGCTTCGAGGACGTGTACGGCCGCAGCAACTGACGGATAAGCGATAGCGTCAGCCATCGCACACAGGCGGCCCGGTGCTCACACCGGGCCGCCGTTGTTTGGAGCAGTCGCGCGGCAGCACCGAATGGGTTCGGCCCACGCTGCGGTGGATACCTGCACCATCACTTACGGCCGCGAGGGAAATGAAATCCGGCTAGCGCTTCCGGAACAGGCTGGTCAGCGCGAGGATGGCGATGGCGCCGAGCAGCGCGCCGAGGAAGCCGGCCGGTTGTCCCGCCGCGTACCAGCCCATGTACTGGCCGAACCAGCCGGCCAGCAGCGCCCCGGCGATGCCCAGCACGATGGTCAGCAGGCAGCCCATGCGGCCGTTGCCGGGCGTGATGAAGCGCGCGAGCAGGCCGACGATGAAGCCGACCAGGATGATGTAGAGCCAGCTGTCGCTACCGAACAGATCACCCATGCGCAAACCCCCACCGGAAAGGTGGGGGCAGCGTATCAGCCGATGGTGGAGCGGTGAAGGCTCAGCAGCAGCCGTGATCGCCGTGGCGGCTGCCGCTGTCGGCGCTGACCGGCGATCCGCTGGTTTCGCCGCGCACGCTGGCGGCATGGTGGCCGGCGATCACGCGCGCCACGCAGGCGGTGACCTTCTTGCCCATCGGGATGTGCAGGAACTCGTTGGGACCGTGCGCGTTGGAATGCGGGCCGAGCACGCCGGTGATCATGAACTGCGCGCCGGGGAACTTCTCGCCGAGCATGCCCATGAACGGGATCGAGCCCCCTTCGCCCATGTACATCGCCGGCTTGCCGAAGAACGCCTGGCTGGCCTCGTCGATCGCCTGGGTCAGCCACGGCGACATCGCCGGCGCGTTCCAGCCGGTGGAGGCCTTCTCCAGATCCAGCGTGACCTGCGCGCCGTTGGGCGGATCGCGCAGCAACGCTTCCTTGAGCAATTCGCCGCTGCGCTTGCCGTCGGCGGTCGGCGGCAGCCGCAGCGATAGCTTGACCGAGGTCTGCGGGCGCAGCACGTTGCCGGCCGATTCCAGCGGCGGCATGCCACCGACGCCGGTTACCGACAACGCCGGGCGCCAGGTGCGGTTGAGCACCAGCTCGCTCAGTTCGTCGCTCATCGGCCGCAGCCCTTCGACCAGCGGGAACTTGTCGAACACGGCCGTATCCAGCACTTCCGCCGCGCGTTGCGCCTGGGCCAGGCGCTCGGCCGGGATCTCCACGTGCAGGCCGTCGATCAGGATGCGGCCGGTGTCCTCTTCCTCGATCCGCGACAGCAGCTGGCGCAGCAAGCGGAAGCTCGACGGCACCACGCCGGAGGCATCGCCCGAGTGCACGCCTTCCTCCAGCACCTTGACGGTGAAGTTGCCGCCGGCCAGGCCGCGCAGCGAGGTGGTGCACCACAGCTGATCGTAGTTGCCGCAGCCAGAATCCAGGCACACCACCAGCGACGGCATGCCGATACGATCGGCCAGATGATCGACGTAGGCGGGCAGGTCGTAGCTGCCCGATTCCTCGCACGCTTCGATCAGCACGACGCAGCGCGCATGCGGCACGCCCTGCTGCTGCAGCGCCTGGATGGCGGCCAGCGAGCCGAAGATCGCGTAGCCGTCGTCGGCGCCGCCGCGGCCGTACAGCTTGTCGCCTTTGAGCACCGGTTTCCATGGGCCGAGGTCGTCGTCCCAGCCGGTCATCTCCGGCTGCTTGTCCAGGTGGCCGTACAGCAGCACGGTGTCGTCGCCGGTTTCCGGGCCAGTGGCCGGGATCTCGATGAAGATCAGCGGCGTGCGGCCTTCCAGCCGCACCGTCTCGACCTGCATGCCGGGGACGGACTGCGCGCGCGCCCAGTCTTCCATCAGCCTCACCGCGTCCTCCATGTAGCCATGCGCGACCCAGTCCTTGTCGAACATCGGCGACTTGTTGGGAATGCGGATGTATTCGACCAGCTGCGGGACGATGTCCTCGTCCCATTTTTCGGCGACGTAGCGGTCGGCTTTGGTGGTATCCATGGCAGCTCCGGTGATGCGTTTCACAAGCCGTCCATTCTACGCCGCCGCCCGGGTAGGAATTTTCCTACCCCAGGGCAGGGTGTTTCCCTGCATTCACCCAGGGGCCATAGCGATATTTTGGCGCTGCCTTGGGCATCAGACTGTTTCCACCGCCGGCATGCCGCCGGACGGGACACTGGAATCGTCAACGCACAAGGAAGGTCGCCATGAAATCACTCGTCGTCATCTTCAAATCGCTCGTCCTGTCGCTGTTGCTGGCCAGTTCGGCCTGGGCGGCCGATCGGGTCGACATCAATACCGCCGATGCGGCCACGCTGGAGCAGGTGCTGATCGGCGTCGGCCCGGCCAAGGCACAGGCCATCGTCGACTACCGCAAGGCCAACGGCCCGTTCAAGAGCGCCGAGGAACTGGCCATGGTCAAGGGCATCGGCCTGAAGACCGTGGAAAGGAACCGCGATCGCATCGAACTGCGTGTCGCCGCGCCCGCCGCGTCCAAGACCGCCACCGCCCCGCAGGCGGCAAAGCCGGTCACCCGGCGTTGATTTTCCCTTGGCGCCGCCTGGCGGCGCCAACATGGGGCAGGAAGCCGTAGGGCAGGCACGGACGCCGACACGGACGTATTCATTAGCAGCGCAGGAATGCGCACAGGCTGGAGCGGGCATGAGGCCCGGTGCTGGCAGGATGCCAACACGGAAGTCGCATCGCCCGGTCGCACGCAGGTGTGACCGGGCGATGTGTTTTGCGGGGCATCGTCGTGGCCGTGAGCGCAGGGCAGGCCATAGAATGCCGCGACCTGTCGCAGGAGCCATGGCATGCCGCCGTCCCGGGTCATCCCCGCCAACGAATACCGCCGCGAGCGCTGGAAGAACGGCCTGGGCTGGACGCGCCAGATCCTGCGCGAGCCGGACGGCGAGGACTGGCAATGGCGGCTGTCGATCGCCGAAATAGAACGCGATGCGCCGTTCTCGGCCTTTCCGGGCATCGATCGCGAACTGGTGCTGTTGCACGGCAACGGCCTGCGCCTGCGCTTCGCCGATGGCGAACAGGTCGTGCTGCAGCCGCCGCACGAGCGGGCGCGTTTCGCCGGCGAGCGCGAGGTGAGCGGCGAGCTGCTCGACGGCGTCACCCATGACTTCAACCTGATGTGGCGGCGCGATGCCGTGCAGGCCGAACTGCTGCACCGTCCGCTGGTGGGACCGATGCTGTTCTTCGCCGAGCCGGATGTGCAGTGGGCCATCCATCTGCTGGCCGGGCAGGGGCGTTTCGATGAAGCCGCGTGCCTGCCGCCGCTGTGGGCCGGCGACACCGCGGTGCTCGCCTCGTCGGCGGGACGGCGCCGCTACGTGCTGGAAGGCGGCGGGGAGTTGCTCGCCATCCGCATCCAGCGGATCGTGCCGCCGTAATCCGGGTACGACGATTCAATAAGGGCTGTTCAACACGGGCTGCGCATCGCCGTCGGTCGAATCGCTTCGGTGCGGCGACCACGGTTGTAGAGCCGAGCTTGTTCGGCTGCCTTTTGCTCGCATGGAGCCGAGCAAGTCGGCTCCACAACGGACGATGCCTGGCGAGGGCGAATGACCCGTGCGCCTGCCACGGGGATCGTCGGCCGCTATCAGTACACGTCGCGCCGATAGCGGCCATCGGCGAGCATCCGTTCGACGCGGTCGTCGCCGAGCGCATCGCGCAATACCGCATCCACGCCCGGCGCCATGCCGGCCAGGCTGCCGCAGACGTAGATCGCCGCGCCGTCTTCGACCCAGCCGCGCAATTCATTGGCGTGCCGGCGCAGCAGGTCCTGCACGTAGACGCGGACCGCGGTATCGCGCGAGAACGCCAGATCCACGCGCGCGATCGCGCCCGACCGCTGCCACTGGCGGATTTCGTCGCCGTGAAAGAAGTCGTGCGCGGCCTGGCGTTCGCCGAACAGCAGCCAGTTGCGATGGGCGCCGGCGGCGATACGCGCGCGCAGGTGCCCGCGCAGGCCGGCGATGCCGGTGCCGTTGCCGATCAGGATCAGCGGGCGCTCCGGCGCGGGCGGATGGAAATTGGGATTGCGGCGGATGCGCAGCGCGATCGGTCCGCCCAGCGGCGCGTGTTCGCACAGCCAGCCGCTGCCCAGCCCGGGCGTGCCGTCCGGACGCGGCATGCGCCGCACCAGCAATTGCAACGAACCTTCGGCCGGCAGCGAGGCGATCGAGTATTCGCGATGCGGCAGCGGTTCCAGCGCATCGGCGATCCGTTGCGCATCCAGTCCGCGCACCTGCGGCGCATCGGGCAGGTGGCTGCGGCACAGCAGATCGCGCAAGGGTTGCGTGCCGGAGGCATGTTCGACTGGCGCATCGCCCTCGACACGCTGCGCGAGCAGCCAGGCATCGACCGCGGCCGCCGGATGGCGCGGGCCGATCTCGGCGATGTCGCCGGCCTGCCATTCCCATGCGGTTTCCGCCTCGAGCGGCGGCAGCAAATGGATTTGGTACGCCGGTTCGCCAGCGCTGCCCGGATTGACGTGCTCGCGCGCGGCCAGCGTCCACGATTGGTACTGCGGCGGCGACCAGTCGGGCAACTCGGCCTGGCCGCCGATCTGGCCGAGGTGATGCTGCCAGTGCCGCAGCGCGCCTTCGTCGGCGTTGTCCACTTCGACGATGTCGAACCACGGCTGCGCGCCGTGCTGGCGCAACCAGTCGTCCAGCTGGTGGCCGAACGCGCAGAAGTGCGCGTACTCGCGATCCCCCAGCGCCAGCACCGCGTATCGCAGCGGCCTCAGCTGCACCGGCCGTCCCATCACCTGGCGGACGAAGCCCAGCGCATGATCGGGCGGATCGCCTTCGCCGGTGGTGCTGGCGATGAACAGCGCGCGCGAACTGTTCGCCAGCAGCGCCGTATCGACGCGATCCAGCGCGACCATGCGCACGCCCAATCCGCCCTGGCGCAGGCTGTCGGCGCTGCGTTGCGCCAGTTCGTAGGCGAACCCGGTCTGGCTGGCATAGGCGATCAGCACGTCATCGCCGCCGCTTGCAGACGATGCCGCGCCGCTGGAGCGCGGCCGCGCCTTCCACCACAGCGCCGTGCACAGGCCGGCATAGGCGGCGACGCTGGCCAGCGCCAACCACAGCCGCGACGACGATGGCGTGGCCGGCCACCACGCGCCCTCGTTGAGCGTGAGCAGCCAGCCGCATAGTGCCGCCAGCGCGATCAGCATCAGCGCGTTGCCCAGCGGCGCCCAGCGCAACGGGGACGATGGCGACGAATCGCTCATGCGGCCAACTGCCGTTCGAAGGCGGGGGTCATCGATTCGCGCAAACCCCCGGCGCTGCGGATGAGGAAGCGCGCGGCCAACCCATGCCGCTGCGCGAAGGCATGGCCTTCGCCGGCGCCCATCACGGTCAGCGCCGTGGCCCAGCCGTCGGCCCGCATCGCATCGTCGGCGATGACGCTGACTGCCGCGGCGGCATGCACGACCGGTCGGCCGCTGCGCGGATCCAGCGTGTGCGCGTAGCGCGTGCCGTCCTGCTGGAAGTGGTGCCAGCGATCGCCGGACGTGGCGATGGCCTTGCCGTCGAGGATCACCACGCGCGGCGGATGCGTGTCGTCGGCAGCCTCGTCCGGCGCCGATTCGACCAGCACGCGCCAGCGCCCGCCATCGGGCTTGATGCCGTAGCCGTAGAGTTCGCCGCCGACTTCGGCCAGCGCGCCGGGAACGCCGGCATCGCGCAGGCAGGCGGCGACGCGATCGACGCCATAGCCCTTGGCGATGGCGGACAGATCCAGCCGCAGTCCGCCCGGCTGCCGCAGCTGCGGCGGATCGAAGTGCGATCGCAACGTCCGCCAGTCCACGCGCGCATGCGCCGCTTGCAGCGTGGCTTCATCGGGAATACGCGGACCGGCGCTGTGCGCGCCGAAGCCCCAGGCATCGACCAGCGGGGCGATGGTCGGGTCGTAGGCGCCGCCGCTCTGCCCGGCGATGTCCAACGCGCACGTCAGCACCTGCGAAAACTCCGCCGGCAATGCCTGCGCGTAGCCGGCGGCGGCCTCGTTGTAGCGGCTGATGTCCGAATCGCCGCGCCACGTGCTCATCTGCGCGACGATGCGATCCAGTTCGCGCTGGATGCGCGCGTGCAGCCGGTGCAGGTCCAGCGCCGGCGACGCGCAGATCCTGACGCTCCATGTGGTACCCATCGTCTCGCCGCCCAGCGTCGAGACGGCGAGTACATCGATGTCGGGAAGCGTCGAGGTCATGGCGAGCGTCGCGGGCCGGCGCGTAGGCCGGCCCGCCATTGGCGGATTACTGCGGCAGCACTTCCAGCGTGGCCACGTAGCTCAGGCGGCGCTGCTTGGCCTGCGGCACCGAGGTCTTGGCGTCGGTGGTAGAGGTTTCCAGCCAGTACATGCCCGCTTCCGGCCAGGTGACCCTGAAGCTGCCGTCGGCGGCGGTGGTGACCGTGATCTCGTCCTGCGCGTTGCGGTAACGGGTGGAGCCGCGGACGATCTCGATCTCCAGGCCGGCCGCCGGCTTGCCGTCGACCAGCAGCTTGAAGGTGGCTTCCTCGCCGGCGACCAGATCGTTCGGATGCGTCACCGGCGCCAGTTCCAGTCCCTTGCCGGCGGGCGCGATGTCGCTGGGCGCGCCGCGGGTGACGAAAGTTTCCACGCGGCCGACGCCCTCGGTGACCTGCACGTTTTTCGCGTTCTTCGGAATCTTGGTGGCCAGATCCTCGGGCGTGGCATTGCGCAGGAAACCGCCGCGCGGGCCGCCGCCGGGACCGCCCGCGGGCGGCGTGGCGCCCTGCGCCGCCTTGGCCGCGGCCAGGCTTTCCGGAGTGTCCCAGCGCGCGGACACGCCGGCGTTGAGGTTGCTGATGCGATAGGTGCCTTCCTGCTCCAGCTGCACGTCGAACACGCTGCGGTACTTGCCGGTCGCCGGGTTCTGCGGCTTCAGCACGCTGCCGTCCGGCGCGACGATGGCGACGTTGTCCAGCCGCATCGGCACGTGATCCGGGTAATACAGCTGGTTCGACACCGCGGCATCGATCGTGACCCACGGATCCTGGCCGGCGAGCACGGTGGAAGAGGGAACCAGCCATTGCTTGTGGGCGAGGGCCGAGAAGGGCAGCGCGGCGGCGATGGCCAGCACCAGGGACAGGGAACGCTTCATTGCGGAAATCTCCGGTTCGGATCAGGGTTTGACGGTCAGGGCGATGGCGCCGAGTTCGCTGCTGCCTTGCGCGCTGCCGCTCTGCGGCTTGCCGTTGGCGGGCCAGGTGAAGGGGATCTTGAGCAGTTCGCGGCCGCCGACCTCGCGCGCGGCCTCGACGACCAGCGTGTAGTCGCCCGGCGCCAGCCCGGCCAGCTGCTGCTTGTCGGTGAAGCTGAGCGCGTGCTTGCCGACCGGCTTGGTCGGACCGGTGACGCCATCGACCGGCACCTTCAGCGTGCGTCCGGACTTGCGCCACCACTGGCGCAGATCCGGCAGCCACTTGGTGCCGTGGCCCTCGGCGGTGTCCTTGTGCTGGTACCAGACCGACAGGTTGGCGGCGACCTTCTGATCGGCGCCTTCGACCCAGATGGCCACGTACGGGCGGTGGTACTCGGCCACGTTCAACTTCGGGATCTCGATGTTGACGTCGAGCTGCGCCGCATAGGCGGGCACGCCGAGCAGGCCGCTCAGCGCGATGGTCAGGGTGACGGGGACGGCGATCTTCGACATTCGGAGTGCTCGCTTTTTTCGGACTAGTGGATGAAGAGCAGGGCCAGCAGCAACGGCACCAGCAGGCCCAGGCCGACCATCGGCCAGGTCATGCGGCGCTGTCGCGCATGCAGCTGCAGCAGGAACAGGCCGGTGATGCAGAACACCAGGCAGGCCACCGCGAAGATGTCCAGGAACCATCCCCACGCCGGACCGGTATTGCGGCCCTTGTGCAGATCGTTGAAGTAGGACACCCAGCCGCGGCGGGTACTTTCGTATTCGACCGCGCCGCTTTCGCGATCGATGCTCAGCCAGGCATCGCCGCCCGGGCGCGGCATCGACAGGTAGATTTCGCCGTCGGACCATTCGGCCGGGCGCGCGCCGATCGACAGCGACAACTCGTCGCCCAGCCAGCGCGCCACCTCGCCAGGCAGCGGTGCGGTGCCTTCCTCGCGGTCGCCCAGCGACGCCAGCAGCGCGGCCGGCAGTTCGGCGGTGCGATTGATCACCTGCGGTTCGGCCTCGATGCGCGAGGCATGGTTGAGGGTGATGCCGGTCACCGCGAACAGCAGCATCCCGATCAGGCACACCGCCGAGCTGATCCAGTGCCACTGGTGCAGCGTGCGCAGCCAGAAGCCGCGGCGCTGCTGGGCGGAAACCGGATCGGGTCGGGAGGCGGTGGCGGGCACGTAGGCGGCGGTCATCGGGTCGCGAAGTATAGGCCATCAATGAGAATTATTCTCATTGATGGCCGGCATCCCGTAGCAAACGCACGCCGGCCCGGGCGGTTGACACGACCGGGCCGGCACGGCGTCAGAAGCTGACGTTGATGCTTAGCCAGTAGCTCCTGGCCTTGTCCTTGTTGTTGTAGTGGTCGAAGAACAGCGTTTCGTTGGTACCGAGGTAGCTGCCGTCGGCATTCAGATCGCGGAACTCGGTGTCGTACGTGGTGAAGTCCCGATCCAGCAGGTTGTTGACGCGGGCATTGAGCGTGATCGCGTCGTTGAACCGGTACGAAGCGCCCAGGTGGAACACCCGGTAGTCCTTGTAGTACAGCTCCTCGCCGGTGATCACGTGCAGGTCGCGATAGCGCTTGGAGCGGGCTTCGGCGGTGAGGAGCAGGTTGAATTTATCGGTCGCCTGCCAGTTCAGCGTGGCGTTGGCCATGTGCCTGGCGCTGTTGCCCAGGGGCAGCCCCTTCTGGGCGCCGCTCTTCTGCTCGCTGTCGGTGTAGGTGTAGTTGGCGCGCAGGCCTACGCTGTCGACGATCTGCCAGCGGCCGGCCAGTTCCGCGCCATTGATCACCACCTCGTCGATGTTGACCGTCTTGTTGCTGGTGGTATAGCCCAGATCGGCATAGTCGCCCGTGCTGACGCAGGCCAGGGCGGTGCTGGGACCGCACGGCTGCGAGGAGATCTTGTCGTCGAAGGTGTTGCGGAACACGGTGGCGTTGAAGTTGTGGCCATCCGGATGCTGCCAGTAGACGGCCAGTTCCGTGCTGACGCTGGTTTCCGGCTGGAGGTCGGGGTTGCCGAACATCGGCGAGGTGCCCTGGCCGCCGAAACCGACCACGCCGTCGTAGAGCTGGGTGGTCTTGGGCGTCTTGAAGCCGGTGCTGACGCCGCCCTTGATCGTCCATTGCTCGCTGACGGTGTATACGCCATACAGGCGCGGGCTCACCTGGTTGCCGAACACCTGGTGATCGTCGTAGCGCAGGCCCGCGGTGACGGCCAGCGGCGCGATCACGTACCAGGTGTCCTCGGCGAACACCGAATACATGTTGTGCTTCTGCACCTGGCCGGGATTGCCGCTTTCCATGCCGAACACGCCATCGGTCAGTTCGCCGCGGATCACCTGCGCGCCGACGACGGCGGTATGGTCGCCCGCCAGCTGGTAGGGGATGTCCAGCTTGGCGTCGAGCGTGTACTGCGCGCTTTCCAGCGTGCGCTTGGGACGCGGCAGGAAGGTTTCCTCCGCCAGCGCGCGGCGCTGCGCCAGCGTCATGCCGGCATAGGGACCGGTGGCGTCGATCATCTGCAGCAGGTGCGCGCGCTCGGCCACGGTGAAGGGCATCGTGCGGCCGTCGTTGTTGGTGGCTACGTGCGCCAGCGAGACGAAGCTGTTGCCGAACGCCCACTTGCCTTCATGCGTCAGCGCCCAGGCGTCGCGGGTGAATTCCTGCGTCGCGCTGTAGCCGACCTGCGGGTTGGCGCGGCGCGTCCAGGTGCCGCCGTTGTTCTGGCAGGCGGTCTGGGTGGTGCCGGCGGCGCCCAGGCAGAAGTTCGCGGCCGCGAAGATGCTGTTGATGTTGTCGACCGTGCCGACGGGATATTCTTGGTTGCCTTGGTCGTTGATCTTGATCCCGTTGTCGTATTCCTGCCGGGACGTGTCGTAGTCCAGGGTCAGGGTCTGGTTCTCGGTCGGCGTCCAGGCCAGGCTGAAACCGCCGGCCTTGTTGGTGTTGTCCACCGTCTTGCCGCCGCCGCCGAAACCCAGCGGCCGCGTGCGCGTCACCCCGGCAGGATCGGTAATCGGCGAATAGACCGGATTGGAGGCGTCGCGGTCGTACCAGCTGGCGCGCGCGGACAGGTTCAGCGTGCCCGGCACCAGCGGACCGGTGACGAACAGGTCCACGGTGGTGTCGTCGCCGAATTCGTCGTTGGTCTCGAACGTGCGGCCGACGGTGGCCGAACCGTGCCACCGGTCCAGCGCCTTCTTGGTGATGATGTTGATCACGCCGCCCATCGCGTCGGCGCCGTACAGCGTGGAGGCGGGGCCGCGGATGATCTCGATGCGCTCGATCGCGTCCATCGGCGGGATGTGGTTGAACTGGTTGCCGCCGAATGCGTTGGGATAGATGTCGCCGTGGTTGTTCTGGCGCCTGCCGTTGATCAGGATCAGCGTGTAGTCCGAGCCCATGCCGCGCATCGACACGGTGCCTTGTCCGGTCTTGTCGCGGGTCTCGCCGACGTCGACGCCTTCGATGTCGCGCACCGCGTCCAGCAGCGTCATGTAGGGGCGCTTGCCCAGATCTTCGCGGGTGATGACGCTGATGCTGGCCGGCGCGTCGGTGATCTTCTGTTCGAAGCCGGCGGCGGTGACGACCACCGTATCCAGCGTGCTGGCGTGGGCGCCGCTGGGCGCGGTCTGCGCCATGGCCGGCGCGGTCAGCGCCAACAGCAACGCGCTGCAGAGCATCTGGCGGCGGGGAAGGCGTGAGACGGAAACGTGCATCGGGACGATACCTGTGGACAGTAGGGAGGGAGATGCGAGCCGCCGGCGCCCGCGATGCGCCGAAGCGGTGCGGGACGGGATTGGCGGAGAAGCGAAGCGGACGGTGTCCGGCCGGAACGGCGCGGAGAGGTCAGGCGATGGCGGGCGGCGTGCCCGGGATGCAGGCGCATCGCCGGATCGGTCAGCAGCAGTTGCCGCGTGGCGGCGATGAGCAGGTCGCTACGGCGTTCGTCGCGTTCGTCCGCGGCAATGGCGGAGGCGGCGACCGTCAGCAGATCGAAGCGCAGCGGTTGCGGCGCGACATCGCGCGGCGCCGGCGCCAGCGGTTGCCAGCGGCGTTTCTTGGCGTCGGGATCGCGGTGCCCGTCGTTGGAACCCTCGGGCAAGCCGTTGGCGAATGTCGAATCCGCGGGAAGGATGACGGCCGGAATCTGCCTTTGCGCGAGGATGCGGCTTGCGGCCTGGTTGCCGGTGGCGGCAGGAACATGGCGCGCGCTGTGGGCATGGGCCGACAACGCAACGAGCAGGGACAGCAACAGCCACGCCACCCACCGGCCAGCCCCGCGTGTCCGGGACGCGCTGCTGGCCGCCCTTGCGGGCTGCGGGAATGGAAGCTGGATCGACACAACGGTCCCCGATTCATACGTCGACGGTCCCCCTGGACCGCGACAGCGCGCAAAGTTTAACGAAAACCATTCTCGTTTGTAAACAAGAGGCGTTCTCATTAAAACTGGCGACAGGTCTGCGGCGGCTATTCCAAAAGCCGTCACAAGTTCCGGTCCGCCCTGCACGGGACGGACCGGAGCCGGCCGTGATCAGAAGCGGTAAGTCGCCGTCAGCACCACCGAGCGCGCATCGCCCGGCGTGGCCCAACCGTTGTTGCGGATGCGGACGTAGTACTCCTTGTCCAGCAGGTTGTTGACGTTGAGTTGCAGTCCCAGGTTCTGGTTGACCCGGTAGCCGACCATCGCGCGGTGCACCCAGTAGTCAGGCGTGGTGTAGAGCGTGGCCGGCGTGGTGCTGCCCGCGGCCGGCAGGCTGCTGTTGTTGAGATAGAACTCGCCCTGGAAGGTGGCGCCGTAGCCGAAGGTCCACGCGGCGAGGCTGTAGGTGGTCCACACGCTGGCCGAGTGCTTGGGCGTGTTGGTCAGCGGATTGCCGCGGGTGGGATCCGGATATGCCGCCGAGTTGCCGCAGTTGCGGTTGTCGACGTTCGGGTTGCCCGGATTGCGGTAGCAGTAGTCGGACACGCCGCTCAGCACCTCGCTGTCGAGATAGGTGTAGTTGGCATAGATCGCCCACTCGCGGGTGACGTTGCCGGCCACGCCCAGCGCGACGCCCTGCACCCGCGCCTTGCCGTCCAGTGCCTGCTGGCCGCTGAGGTTGGTGGGATCGGGATCGGCGACGCGGTAGTCCTGCCGCTCGTTGCGGAACACCGACGCGTTCACCGAGAAGCGCTGATCCAGCAGATCCCATTTGGCACCGAGTTCCACGTTGACCGCGGTTTCCGGATCGACGTTGCAGTTGGCGGTGCCGGCGGTATTGGGCTGGCCCGGCGCCAGTTCCGGCGTGCAGCTGCCGTTGACCGACGCCTTGGACGGCGTCTTGCTGTTGGAATAGGCCAGGTAAAGGGAACCGTTATCGGTCGGCTTGAACACCAGGCCGGCGCGGTAGGAGAACAGGTCGTCCTTGTTGACGCTGGTGGGGTTCTTGCCGAGCACCGAGCCGATGTTGCTGTTGTCGGGATTAGGGATGGCGGTGGTGGGCGCGGTATAGGCCTTGATGTTCCAGGTGGCGCTGGAACCTTCGTTATGTTCATAGCGCGCGCCCAGGTTGAACATCCAGCGCTGGCCGAACTTCAGCGTATCGAACACGTAGATGGCCTGGTTGCTGAGCTCGCCCTCGCCGCGCGCGGTCAGGAAATAGTTGTACGGGCCGGTCCAGGTCGAATCGGGGTTGGCCAGGTTCATGCGCGGCAGCGTGACCGGGCTGCCGTCAGGATTGCGCAGCACGCTGCCGGTATCCAGATCGAACGTCTCGTGCGCGAACGATACGCCGGTGACCAGCGCATGCTCGACCGCGCCGGTGGCGAAGCGCGCGGTCAGGTCGGTCTGGCTGATCGCGATGGCGTTGCTCGAATCGCGCGAGAAGCCGCGCGGGCCGGACGGCAGGTAGGTACCGGCGGTGGCGGTGCAGGCCGCGCCGGTGGCGGGATTGACGCCGTTGGCCAGGCACCAGGTGCCCTGCGTGGCGTCGACGATCGAGAGCTGATCGACCTTCTGGTAGCGCGCCAGGCTGCGCAGGCCCACCGCGTCGCTGAAATCGTGCTCGAACATGCCGGTCAGCATGTCGACGTCGATCTCCTGCGTGTCGACGTTGTGGTAGCCGTAGTAGTTGCCGGTATCCACGCCCGGCAGCGGGCCGTTGTTGAAGGCGTTCATGAAGTAGGGCACGCCGTATTGCGGCAGGTTCTCATCGTGCTGGTGCAGGTAGCTCAGGGTGAAGCGGGTGTCCGAGCCCAGGCCGAACGCGACCGACGGCGCGATGCCCCAGCGCTTGAACTCCTCGTAGTCGCGTCCCGGCACGTCGTTGCGATGGGCCATCGCGTTGAGGCGGACGGCGGTGCCGTTTTCCAGGTCGAAGTTGCTGTCGGCGGTGACGCGGCCGTAGCTGTCGGTGCCCGCGCCCAAGGTGAAGGCACTGAAGTTGCCTTCGCGCGCCGCCTTGCTGACCAGGTTGATGGTGCCGCCGACCGAGCCGGCGCCAGAGTAGACCGAGTTGGCGCCGTTGATCAGTTCCAGCGATTCCAGGTTGAAGTTGTCGGTGCGGGTGTACTGCGCGCTGTCGCGCACGCCGTCGACGGTGATGTCGTTGCTGGCGCTGAAGCCGCGCAGGTTGATGCTGTCGCCGTAACCGCCGCCGCCTTCGCCGGCGCCGAAGGTGATGCCCGGCAGCGTGCTGAGGATGTCTCGCAGGCCCAGCAGGTTCTGCTGATCCATCACCGCCTTGGTGACCACGGTGATGGTCTGCGGGGTGTCGCGCAGCGGCTCGGTGTATTTGATCGAGGACGGCTCGGCGACGCGGTCCTCGTGGACCTCGATGGTGTCCAGTTCGACGGCTTTCTTGTCGGCGGTGGTTTCGGCGACGGCCGGCATCGAGAGGGCCAGCAGCAGGGCCGAGGCGAGGGGAGACAGGCGTGGATTCATGGCGGGGACTCGAGTGAAGGAAATGATGCGGTGGGTAGGGCTTGCGCCGGCGGACGTGCGCACGCGATGGCATCCGGCGTACGCGACGCGCGGAGCGGGAGCAGGGCTGGCTGGAAGCGGCCGGGGGAGGAACGGCCGCGTTTGCTGGCGTCAGGCCAGGGACGGAGGTCCGCGTCCGCGTGGGGACGGATGGTGCGATGCGGTGAGGTCGCCGCACGGACTGTTGCAGTCGGCGGCACGCCGGAAACCGGCCGCGGCGGCGGACGTGGCCGGCGCCGCTTCGGATTCGGAAGGCGTCGGCGGACGGTCGTCGCCGCTCAGGCAGACGAGCGCGGCCGCGGCCCGTTCGGGTCTATTGCCGCGGGACGCACCGGTGTTATCGGCCGATCCGGCGGCCGCCAATCCAGCGAATCCAGCCGCAGCGGACGCGGCCGGCACTTCCGCATGGGACGGCACACCATCGAACGCCAGACCCGCCACCAGCAGGCAATACGCCGTCATCCTGGCGAGCAGGACGGCGAAAGACGCATGCGAAGGGCGCGGGACGTGAGCCAAGGTCCGACCTGGAAAGGCCGGCGGTCCAGTCGCCGGCAAGGGCGACAGGATAATGAGAATAATTACCGTTTACAACAAAGTTTTCACATTCGTGACCGCTCAGTCGCGGTCGTCGCGGGTCCAGACCCCGCCGTGTTCCTGCTTGACCGGAAACTTCGGCACCGGCGAATAGGCCGGCGCGCATAACGCGCGTCCGTCGCGCACGTCGAAGCGCGCGCCGTGCAGCACGCACTCGATGCTGCCCTCGGCCGGTTCGAACACGCCCGAGGACAGTTCGAAATCCTCATGGCTGCACTTGTCTTCCAGCGCATACAGATCGCCTTCGAGGTTGAAGACGAGGATCGGCGCGCCGGTCACCTCGTCGAACACGCTGCGCATCTCGCCGGGCAGCAGTTCGCCGCTGGCGCAGACGAAGGTCCAGTTCTGGCTCATGCGGCGTCCTCCTGCAGCGGCTTTTCCAGCACCTCGAAACGCAGGTCGTCGCGCAGCGGCTGGCCGAAGCGCGCATCGCCGTACGGGAACGGCTTGTGGATGCCGGTGCGGCGGTAGCCACGGCGCTGGTAGAAGGCGATGAGCTCGTCGCGGATGTCGATGACGGTCATGCGCATCTGCAGCAGTCGCCACTCGTCGCGCACGATGCGCTCGGCCTGCTCCAGCAGTGCCTTGCCGATGCCGCCGCCCTGCAGGCCGGGAGCGACCGAGAACATGCCGAAATAGCCGGCGCCGTCCTCGTCGGCGATATGCGCGCAGGCCACCAGTCGCGCGTCCTGCTCGACCAGCAGCACCAGGCTGCGCGGGCGCAGGATGTCCTGGCGCAATACCTCGGGATCGATGCGGGCGCCGTCAAGGAAATCGGCTTCGGTGGTCCAGCCGGCGCGGCTGGCCTCGCCGCGATAGGCCGACGTCACCAGCGCGACGAGGGCGTCGATGTCGTCGACGGTGGCGGTGCGAAAGGTCAGGGTCTGCATGGGAGCGATTTTACGGAAACGCAGACGCACGTGAGCGATGGAAGCTCCTGGTGGGAATGAAGTTAGTCGCGACGGGCCTTGCTTCCGGTCGCGACTGACGTCGCTCCTACAGGGAAAACGGCGAGTCTCGCTCAAGCGAGCAGGCTGCGCGCCTTCTTCAGTGCGGCGATGAACTGCTCGATTTCCGCATGCGTGTTGTAGAACGCCAGCGACGCGCGGCAGGTGGCGGCCACGCCGTAGTACTGCAGCAGCGGATGCGCGCAGTGCTGGCCCGAGCGCACCGCCACGCCATCCAGATCCAGCAGCGTGGCCAGATCGTGCGAGTGCACGCCGTCGATCAGGAACGACACCACCGCGGCCTTGTCCGGCAAGGTGCCGAAGATGCGCAGGCCGTCGATGCGCGCCAGTTCCTCGTTGAGGTGCGCCAGCAGGTCGGCCTCGCGCGCTTCGACGTGCTCCATGCCCAGCGCGTCGAGATAGTCCACCGCCGCGCCCAGGCCGGCAAAGCCGGCGATATTGGGCGTGCCGGCCTCGAACTTGTGCGGCG
>Ga0160451_100257_pt1 | contig 40875 bp, 39 predicted proteins | sample HID1975M_E1MG_FD_108270 | JGI IMG/M metagenome (GOLD analysis project Ga0160451, IMG submission 108270) | Enriched soil microbial communities from UW Madison campus, WI, USA - HID1975M_E1 MG | ecosystem: Environmental > Terrestrial > Soil > Unclassified | place: USA: Madison, Wisconsin... | reverse complement strand
GGCGGCGCGTTCTCGGTGGCCAGCAGCACCGCCCCGCCCCACTCGCCGCCCAGGCCCAGGCCCTGGCCGAAGCGGCACAGCGCCAGCAGGGCCGGCGCCGCGACGCCGATCTGGGCATAGGTCGGCAGCAGGCCGATCAGCACCGTGGAGATGCCCATGGTCAGCAGCGCCGCCACCAGCGTGGCCTTGCGCCCGATCCGGTCGCCGTAGTGGCCGAACACCGCCGAGCCCAGCGGCCGGGCGAAGAACGCCAGGGCGAAGGTGGCCAGCGACTGCAGGACCGCCGCGCCGGGTTCGGAGGCGGGGAAGAACAGGTGCGGGAACACCAGCACCGCGGCGGTGGCGTAGATGTAGAAATCGAAGAACTCGATCGTCGTACCGATGAGGCTGGCGAACAGGATGCGGCGTGGCGAGGCAGGTGCACTCATCGGCAGGCGGTGGCGGCGTGGAGTCGGCGACGATTCTGGCAGATATGGCATCGTCCCGATCCGGGCGCCGGCGCCACCGCGAGTCGCTTGCGCCCATCCGGCCCGGCCGGTCCGTGCAGCGCTGCCCGGGCCGGATGCCATTGGCCGGTCCGGCGTATGGCGGCTTCCACGCGGGCACGACCCGCGGCGCGATTTCAACCGTTGCCCGGCCGGCCCGCCGCCGTCAGAATCCGCACCTCCACGCAGCACCGCGGCCGCCGCCGGGCCCGCCGCCCGCTCCGCCCTCCGCCACGTCCCGTCCGTCATGCCTGCCCCGGTTCCCCACCGGCATCCCGTGGCGGTGCGCCCCATCGAGCAAAGGAACGCAATCGCCATGAGCCGTAGTCCGCAACGTGCCCCGCGCCAACCCTCCGCCCGCCGCCGCATGGCGTGGATGCTGATCGCCGTCGCCGTGATCTTCGGCGGCGTGTTCGCGGTCAAGGCGGTGATGGGCGCGATGACCAACCAGTTCTTCGACAACATGCCGCAGCCGCCGGTGGAGGTCAGCACCTTCGAGGCCCGCAGCGAACACTGGAGCGGCAGCGCCGAGGCGGTCGGCACGCTGGTCGCCGACAACGGCACCGACGTGACCACCGAGGCCGGCGGCGTGGTCCAGCAGATCGCGTTCGAGTCGGGACAGAAGGTGCGCAAGGGCGAACTGCTGGTGCAGCTGAACACCGCCAACGAACAGGCCCAGCTGAAGGCGCTGGATACCGCCGCGAACCTGGCCGTCACCCAGCGCGACCGCTGGCGCGAACTGGGCGAGCAGAAGCTGGTCTCGCGTTCGGAAGTGGACGAGCGCATCGCGGACGCGGCCACCACCCAGGCCCAGGCCGAGGCGCAGCGCGCGCTGATCGCGCAGAAGACCATCCGCGCGCCGTTCGACGGCGTGCTCGGCATCCGCAAGGCCAACCTGGGCCAGTACCTCAATCCCGGCGACCCGATCGTCGGCCTGCAGGCACTGGACCCGATCCACGTCGACTTCACCCTGCCCGAGCAGCGCATGAACCAGGTCGCGATCGGCACGCCGGTGCGGCTGGAGGTCGACGCCCTGCCCGGCCAGCCGTTCCAGGCGCAGGTGACCGCGATCGAACCGTCGGTGGACGCCAACACCCGCAACTTCAAGGTCCGCGCGACGCTGGCCAACAAGGAGGGCGTGCTGCGCCCGGGCACCTTCGGCCGGGTCGGCTTCGACCTGGGCCAGTCCAGCGACGTGGTCGTGGTGCCGCAGACGGCGATCAGCTTCAACCCGTACGGCAACTCGGTATACGTGGTGGTCGAGGCGCCGAAGCCGGCGGCCGACGCCAGGCCGGTCGAGGGCATGCCGCAGGCCACCCACGTGGTCAAGCAGCGCTTCGTCACCACCGGTCCGGCCCGCGGCGACCTGGTCGGCATCACCGACGGCCTGAAGCCCGGCGACGTGGTGGTGACCAGCGGCCTGCTGCGCCTGCGCAACGACGCCGGCGTGACCATCAACAACCAGGTGCAGCCAGCGGCGCAGGACAAGCCCGAGCCCGAGAACCGCTGAGATGAAATTCACCGACATCTTCATCAACAAGCCGGTGCTGGCGATGGTCGTCAGCCTGTTCATCCTGCTGCTCGGGCTGCGTTCGTTCAACGAACTGAACGTGCGCCAGTACCCCGAGCTGCAGAATGCGGTGGTCACGGTCAGCACCGCCTACTACGGCGCCGACGCCGACCTGATGCAGGGCTTCGTCACCACCCCTCTGGAGCGCGAGGTGGCCAGCGCCGAGGGCATCGATTACCTGACTTCGACCAGCGCCGCCGGCATCTCCACCATCCAGGCCTACATCCGCCTGGACCACGACGCCAACGAAGCGCTCACCCAGATCGCGGCCAAGGTCAATAAGCTGCGCAGCCAGCTGCCGGCCGAGTCCGAGGACCCGGTGATCGACCTGCAGCAGGGCCAGCAGATCGCGGCGATGTACGTGTCCTTCGCCAGCGACCAGCTCGACAACAACCAGATCACCGACTACCTGATGCGCGCGGTCGAACCGCGCATCGCCACCATCCCCGGCGTGCAGCGCGCCGACATCATGGGCGCCGGCACCTTCGCCATGCGCGTGTGGATGAAGCCGGACCGGATGGCGGCGCTGGGCGTGACCGCCAGCGACGTGAACGCCGCGCTGCAGGCCAACAACGTGCTCTCGGCGCTGGGCTCGACCAAGGGCCAGATGGTGGCGATGGACCTGACCGCGCGCACCGACCTGCGCAGCGCCGAGGAGTTCCGCCGGCTGATCGTGCGCGAGCAGGACGGCGCGATCGTGCGCCTGGGCGAGGTCGCCGACGTCGAGCTGGGGTCGGAGAACTACGGCACCTCGGTGCGGATCAACGGCGATGCCGCGACCTTCATGGGCATCTTCGTCTCCCCCGACGCCAACTCGCTGGACGTGATCGCCGAGGTCCGCCGGGTCTGGGACCAGGAGATCCTGCCGCAGCTGCCGGAAGGCATCGTCGCCACCATCCCCTACGACAGCACCGAGTCGATCCAGGACGCGATCAACGAGGTGGTCAAGACGATCGTGGAAGCGGTGGTCATCGTGATCGTGGTGATCTTCCTGTTCCTGGGCTCGCTGCGCAGCGTGATCATCCCGGCGGTGACCGTGCCGCTGTCGCTGGTCGGCGCGCTGTTCCTGATGCTGCTGATGGGCTTCACCATCAACCTGCTGACCCTGCTGGCGATGGTGCTGGCGATCGGAATAGTGGTTGACGATGCGATCATCGTGCTGGAGAACATCCACCGCCACATCGAGGAGGGCATGAGCCCGCACGATGCGGCGATCAAGGGCGCGCGCGAACTGGCCTGGCCGGTGGTGGCGATGACCACCACCTTGGTCGCCGTATACCTGCCGATCGGATTCCAGGGCGGGCTGACCGGCGTGCTGTTCACCGAGTTCGCCTTCACCCTGGCCGGCGCGGTGCTGCTGTCGGGCATCATCGCCCTGACCCTGTCGCCGATGATGTGCGCTAGGCTGCTCAAGCCGCACAGCGCGCACGGCAAGAGCCGGCTGGAGGCGTGGCTGGACGCGCGCTTCGACTGGCTGCGCGACGGCTACGAGCGGCGCCTGCACGGCGCGCTGGAGACCCGCGGGGTGATCGCGGTGTTCGGCGCGCTGGTGCTGGTGTCGTGCGTGTTCCTGTACACGACCGCGCCCAAGGAACCGGCGCCGATCGAAGACGAGGGCTTCATCTTCGCCGTCGGCAGCGCCGACGCGTACACCACCCTGGACTACGTCGAGCGCTATACCGAGGAACTGGAGACCACGGTCCGGGACATCCCCGAGATCAACGACTTCTTCCTGTTCAACGGCGGCTTCGGCGGCGGTGGCGGCGCCAGCAACAGCGCCATGGGCGGCTTCGTGCTCAAGCCGTGGAGCCAGCGCGACCGTTCGACCAACCAGGTCCTGCAGCAGGCGCTGCAGCCCAAGCTGTCGGCGATCACCGGCCTGAACACCTTCGCCCTGGTGCCGCCGTCGCTGCCCAGCGCCGGCGGCGACGGCGGCGGCGAGTTCCTGGTGCTGGGCATCGGTTCCCTCGAACAGCTCAGCGGGCTGTCCGACGCGATCCTGCAGAAGGCGATGGAGAGCCGCCGCTTCATCTTCCTGGACAAGGATCTGAAGATCGACAAGCCGCGCATCGAGGTGCAGATCGACCGCGAGAAGGCGGCCATGCTCGGCATCGACATGCGCACCCTGGCCGCGGATATGGCGGCGATGCTCTCGGGCGGCTACGTCAACCGCTTCGCCATGGAGAACCGCTCCTACCGGGTGATCCCGCAGGTGCAGCGCAGCGACCGGCTCAACGCCGCGCAGCTGGAGAACTACTACACCCGCACCCGCGACGGGCAGCTGGTGCCGCTGTCGACCCTGGTCACGCTGAAGGAAACCGCGCAGCCGCAGACGCTCAAGCGTTTCCAGCAGCTCAACGCGGTCGGCATCACCTTCGCCCCGCGCCCGGGCGTGTCCAAGGGCGAGGCGCTGCGCGTGCTGGAGCAGGCGGCGAAGGAAGTGCTGCCGCAGGGCTACAGCGTCGACTACGCCGGCGAGTCGCGCCAGTTCAAGCAGGAAGGCGCGGCGATGCTGGTGACCCTGGCCTTCGCCCTGATCGCGATCTTCCTGGTGCTGGCCGCGCAGTTCGAGAGCTTCCGCGACGCGCTGATCATGCTGATCACCGTGCCGATGGCGATCTCCGGCGCGCTGCTGGTGCTCAACGCGCTGGCGCTGGTGTCCGGTGTGCTGCAGTTTTCCGGGATCGAGGCGTTCCCCGGCATGAGCATCAACATCTACACCCAGGTCGGCCTGGTCACCCTGATCGGCGTGATCGCCAAGCACGGCATCCTGATCGTGGAGTTCGCCAACAAGCTGCAGCAGCAGGGCCTGTCGAAACGCGAGGCGATCGAACAGGCCACCGGCATCCGCCTGCGCCCGGTGCTGATGACCACCGCCGCGCTGGTGTTCGCCATGGTCCCGCTGCTGATCGCCAACGGCCCCGGCGCCGCCGCCCGCTTCTCGCTGGGCATGGTGATCGCCTCGGGCATGACCATCGGCACCGCGTTCACCCTGTTCGTGCTGCCGGCGGTCTACCTGTACCTGGCACGCGACCACAGCCACGACCGCGGCACGGCGGCGGCGGCCAGCGAAGGCGAAGCGGCGTCCGGACCGGCCTGAGGCCCGGCATGCCGCGGCGCGCGGAGTCCGTCCGTTCCGCGCGCGCGGCCACGGGCCGCCACACGGCGGCCCGTCGCGTCAGTCGAAGATGCCCACCGCCAGTTCCGCCCACACCAGCAGGAAGGCCAGCGCGATCACGGCGATCGCCGCGATCCGCCACGCCCGGCCGGCGATCGTCCGCAACGCCAGCTCGCAGGCACCGCACGCCACCAACAGCATCGTGCCGAAGACGAGGAAGTCCTCCGGCCCCCAGTCGACCTCCGTCGTGAACCGCATCGCCACCGCCGGCAACGCCAGCACCGCCGCGGCCCCGATCCACATCGCCCGGCGCCCGTGCCTGCCGCGCACGCGGTTATCCGCATTCACCCCGTCATCCATCGCCGTATCTCCCGAAGATCGCCTCGTGAAAGCCCGGATGCCGGCGCATGCCGGCCCGGTCCGGAGCGGCCACAGCATCGATCGTGGCGGTGAGCGCCGGATGGGCTCCGTGTGAAGCGTGCGGGAAGTCCAGGGCGCGGGTTGTCCTCGGCCGCGGACGCCATCCTTCCCGCGGACAGCGGCCGGCACCGCTGGCCGCGGAACTCACTCGATCCGCGGCGCGCGCTCGCCGGGCGTGCCGTTCTCGCGGACGACCAGCGCCCGGCCGTCCTCGCCTTCGAACTCGAATTCCAGGTCACGCTCCATGGCGAAGAACACCGTCCGCGACCGGGGATGGAGCGTGGCGACGAAGCTGCCCGCCACCAGCCTGAGATGGTCGCCATCGACGGCGACCTGGATGTCGCCGACGCGGGCGGAGCGGTAACGGCCGGCGAAACGCGCCAGCTGCGCCGGCAAAAGCGCCATCGTCCGCTGCGGCGGCGCGTACGGCGCCGGCCCGTGGTCGTAGCTGAGCACGCGGTACATCCGCCAGCGGCCGTCGGCCTGCTGCCAGACGGTGGTGAACGCCGCCTGCCCGTCCAGGCGCTCCGGCTTGCCGGCCTCCTGCACGTGGAAGTCGTGGCGACCGGCCAGGATGGCGTATCCGCCCGCCAGCGGGTGGAATTCCAGGCTGCCTTCCACCAGCTCCCGGCGCAGGTGCATCCGCGGATCCGCGCAGGGACCGCGGCGCAGCGATTCGATGAGGGCGTTCCGCGAGGCGGTCAGGCCGGTCCGGTCGTGGAAGAACTCGACGTCCTCGCTGAGCAGCGCGCCCATCGCCACCATGTCGCAGGCGTTGTAGGCCTGCCAGAACCGCGCGTCCGCCGCCCGCACCTGCGCCTCTTCGTCCGCGCGGTCCGCGCCGCGGACCACGCCGGCGACCAGGAGCAGGAAGACCGCCGCACCGCTGGCAACCCGCATTCGTCCACTCCCGCAGCCGGAACAGGATCATTGCAGCCGATGGCGGTCCGCGTGTCCCGGCCAGGAAGTCATGGACGCGACCGATACCGCCAACGGTATCGGTCGCACGGGGAAAGTCATTGGTGCCGCCGTGCGCGGCGTTCCTATACTCGGGACAGTGCCTGCGTGCGGCTGCAGGCTTCCTGCCCGCGCACAGGGGGGACCCGATGCGACGCCCACGACGCTTTCAGCTTCACGCACCGGCCGGCCTGCTGGGACTGCTCCTGGTGCTGGCCGGCGCGGCGTCGCCGGCAGCCGACTTCCACGAGTGGGCGCGCACCCCGCCGATGGGCTGGAACAGCTGGGACGCCTTCGGCACCACGGTCACCGAGGCGCAGATCCAGCAGCAGGCCGACGTGATGGCGCAGCGGCTCAAGCCGCACGGCTGGCAATACCTCACCGTCGACATCCAGTGGTACCAGCCGACCGCACAGGGGCACGTCTACGAGGAAGGCGCGGCCCTGGCCATGGACGGTCACGGCCGGCTGGTGCCGGCGCCGCAGAAGTTCCCCTCGTCGGCGGACGGACGCGGCTTCGGGCCGCTGGCCGATTACGTGCATGCGAAGGGCCTGAAGTTCGGCATCCACATGATGCGCGGCATCCCGCGGCAGGCCGTCGAGCGCAACACGCCGATCCTGGGCACGACGTTCCGCGCCGCCGACATCGCCGACCGCGGCAGCACCTGCCCGTGGAATCCGGACATGTACGGCGTGGACATGTCCCGGCCCGGCGCGCAGGCCTACTACGACTCGCTGATGCAGCTGCTCGCCGACTGGGGCGTGGACTTCGTCAAGGTCGACGACCTCGCCCGCCCCTACCACCAGGCCGAGGTCGAGGCCATCCGCAAGGCGATCGACCGCACCGGCCGGCCGATCGTGCTGAGCATCTCCCCGGGCGAAACGCCGCTGTCGGCCGGCCCGCATGTCGGTACGCACGCCAACCTGCGGCGGATCAGCGACGACTTCTGGGACCAGTGGCCTCTGCTGCTGGCCCAGTTCAAGCGCCTGCACGACTGGACGCCGTACCGCCTGGAAGGCGCCTGGCCGGACGCCGACATGCTGCCGCTGGGCATCGTCGAGTTCGACCGCCCCACCCGTTTCACCCGCGACGAGCAGTACACGCTGATGACCCTGTGGAGCATCGCGCGTTCGCCGCTGATCCATGGCGGCGACCTGACCCGCACCGACGATTTCACCTGGTCGCTGCTCACCAACGACGAAGTCCTGGCGGTGAACCAGCACAGCCGCGGCAACCGGCAGCTGTTCCGCGGCGACGACGGACGGATCGCGTGGATCGCCGACGCGGAGGATGGCGCGACCTACCTGGCGGTGTTCGACACCGGCGACGCGACGCCCGGCACCCCGCCCACGCGGCCGGTGGCGGTGGACCTGGCCGGCCTCGGTTTCGACGGCCCGGTCGCGGTGCGCGACCTGTGGCGCCGCTCGGACCTGCCGTCGGCGGAAGGCGTCTTCGGCCCCGAAGTGGCGCCGCATGGCGCGCGGCTGTTCCGCCTCTCGACGGAGCCGCGCGCGGCCACCCCGAGTCCGCGCCAGGACCCGCGGCCGTCGCGGCCATCGACGCGAAATCCTTCGCGCGCCCCGATCGGCGCGATGCATGATCGACGGGCCGCCGGCACAGGCGCGTGAGAAGTGGCCCGCGCCGCGCTATCCTCGGCCACGACACCGCACCTTCCGCTGACACGGGCACGCCGCATGCACGAAGTGGATCCCGAGCTGGTCGCCCTGCTCGACGCGCTGGAAGCGCGCCTGCCCCGGCTCATCACCGAGACGCCCCCGGACGAACTGATGGGCGCGTTCGCCGGTGCCGCCGAGGCCATCGCGGAAAGGGCCGGTCCGGAATACGCCTCCTACGTCAGCGCGCGCCTGCAGGCGATGGCATCCAGGATGCCGCTGGGCTAGCCGCGCCGGCTGCGCCCGGCCCGTGGCGGATCGTGGCCGCGCCCGGCGCCGTCGCCACCCCCGGCAAAGGCCAGGCGACTAGAACCCGCCGCCCCAGCGGTGCTGCCAGGACACCGCGACCGCGTCGAACTCGTTGCCGGTGCGCGCATACACGCCGCTGCTGGCGGCGAACTTGACCGAATTGCGCCGGTCCACCGGCAGCGACAGCGAAGCGCCGACGCGCCAGTTCTGCTGCAGGTCGCGGTTGTAGCGACCGTCCACCTGCGAGCGCCCGCCGGCGAAGTAGGTCGCATCGAACGACCACCATGCCCCCGACGCCATGCCGCGGATCAGGTTGCCCTGCAACGCGTACACCGGTTCCTGCGAACGGGTGGTGCCGCCATAGAAGTCGTCGTTGTCGGTGAAGAAGGTCGCCGCCAGCTTCACTTCGCCGGTCCACGGGCCCGCGGCCTTCGACAGGCCCAGTTCGGGCTTGAACGACCAGCGGTTGCTGGCGATGTTGACGATCCGGTCCCCGTCGTACTGGCCCAGCGGCGGCGACACCTGCAGGCTGGCGCCGACGATCAGGTCCTGCTGCCAGTCGCGGAACTCGGACATGCGCATCGCCGGGGCACCGAGGAAGTTCATCGCCAGCCGCAGCGCCGGCCGGCCGAAACCGGTGACCTTGCGTTCGGTCGGCACGCCCAGGTAGTCGGCCGTACCGCTGAGCCGCGTGTAGGGCACGATCGCGTCGAACTTGGCCGAGCGGCCCCACAACGCCATCGAACGCGCATAGGCCAGCACCAGGCTGTTGGTGTGCAGGCGTTCGTTGGTGATCGGCACGGAGGCGTCGAAGCTCAGGCCGCCGCGGGTATGGGCGGCGCCGACGACCGCGAAGTTCACCCCGACCGGCGCGTTGGCGTAGGCGCGCGGCTCGATCTCCTGGGCCGCGGCATGCCCGGCCACGACGGCGATCGGCAACAGGGCCATGCGCAGGAGGACGGCCACGCGCCGTGCAGTCACTGGTGACGGATCCATCGTTCCCCGTTTCTTCCCGCCGCTCACGTGCCGAGTCTATATCGCACCGTGCCCGCCGCGGACGACCGATGGCGGCGACGGGCCGGCCAGCCGGGGCGGCGGGCTGCGGGCGGTCCGCGCCGCCCCGGATCAGGCCGGCAACAGCCCCGCCTCGCCCAGCGCCGCTTCCACCAGGACCTGGTTGCCCGGCTCCAGTCCGGTCAGCGGCAGGCGCAGGGTGCCGCCGCACAGGCCCAGGCGTGCCATCGCCCACTTCACCGGAATCGGGTTGGCCTCGACGAACAGCTGCCGGTGCACCGGCAGCAGGCGCAGCTGGATCGCCATCGCGTTCTCGATGTCGCCGGCCAGCGCCGCCGCGCACAGTTCGCGCATCAGCCGCGGCGCGACGTTGGCGGTGACGCTGACGTTGCCGTGGCCGCCGCACAGCATCAGCGCCACCGCGGTGGCGTCGTCGCCCGAATAGATGGCGAAGCCGGCCGGGGCTTCGCGGATGAGCCACTGCGCGCGCTCCAGGTTGCCGGTGGCCTCCTTGATGCCGACGATGCCCGGCACCTGCGCCAGCCGCAGCACGGTGCCGTGCTGCAGGTCCGCGACGGTGCGGCCGGGCACGTTGTAGAGCACGATCGGCAGATCGCCGGTGGCCTCGGCAATGGCCTTGAAGTGGCGGTACTGCCCTTCCTGCCCGGGCTTGTTGTAGTACGGCACCACCTGCAGCTGGCTGTCGGCGCCGACCTGGCGCGCGAACCGCGCCAGCGCGATGGCCTCGGCGGTGGAGTTGCCGCCGCAGCCGGCCATCACCGGTACCCGCCCGGCGGCCTGCTCGACCGCCACCTTGATGATCTCGCAGTGTTCGTCCACGTCCACCGTCGGCGACTCGCCGGTGGTGCCGACCACACCGATGCAATCGGTGCCTTCGGCCACGTGCCAGTCGATCAGCCGGCGCAGCGCGGGGTAGTCGACGCTGCCGTCCTCGTGCATGGGGGTGACCAGGGCGACGATGCTGCCGCGCAGCGGCGTGGATGTGGCGGTCATGTCAGGGCGAAAGGACTGGCGGACGGGAAGCGCCGATTCTAATCGGAAGGCGAAGCGCCCATCCCTGTTGCAGCGGAAACCGACCTTTGCAGCGGCCCGCTTCCCATCAGCGCCTGCAGCCGGGCGGCATCGGCGACTGCGAAACCCTGCGCGGTGTTGTCGAAACGGCTACGCCGGTGCCGGCTTTCCGCCCGCCTGGGCATGCAGGAACACTTCCCGCTGCACCTCGAAGGCGCGCCGGTAGGCGGGCCGCGCCTTGCCGCGGGCGACGAACCCGGCAAGGTTCTGGTGCTCCTCCACCAGCCCGGAGCCCTCCAGCCGCGCCAGCACCGTCACCATCAGCAGGTCGCCGGCGCTGAACCCGCCCTCCAGCCACTCGCCCTCGTCGAGCCGGCGGGACAGCGCGCCGAGCCGCTGGCGCACGCGCTCGTCCAGCAGCGCCGCGCGCTGCGCGTACCAGGGCTCCTGGCGCTCGAACAGCCAGGCCATCGAACGCTCGACGATGGGCGGTTCCACGGTGTTGAGCGCGGCGAACATCCAGGCGATCGCCCGCATGCGCGCGTCCGCAGCCTCCGGCAGCAGGCCCGGGTGGCGGGTGGCGATGTGCAGCACGATGGCGCCGGATTCGAACAGGGCCAGCCCGTCTTCCTCGTACGTCGGGATCTGCCCGAAGGGATGCAGCGCCAGATGCGCCGGCTGTTTCATCTCCTCGAAGGAAAGCAGGCGGACCTGGCAGGGCTGCCCGGCCTCCTCCAGCGCCCAGCGCACGCGCATGTCGCGCGCCAGGCCCCTGCCGCGATCGGGCGAATGCCGGAATGCGGTGATGGTCGCGGTCATCGCTGTCTCCGTCCGGTTCGATGCAGGTTGCCTGGCGCGGGGTTGGTCGCGGATGCGGGCCAGGGCGATCCGCTCCTGCCGTAGCGACGGATCGCCCGGGCGGAAATCGACAGCGGCACGGCGCCAGCCGGTTTCCGTCAATGGCCCCCTGGCGGGGAACGTACTCCAGGATGGCCGGTACCGGCGACGAACCTCAGGGCCGCGCTTCAATCGCCCGCCGCGACCGCAGGCGCCGTTACCGACGCGACCCACTCGCTCACCGTATCCAGGAAGCCGGGAACGTAGGCAGGGTGCAGTTGCGCATACTCGGCGCGGGCCCCGGTTTTCGCCGCCCAGAACTGGTGGTTCGCGCCCTCGAACACCCGCACGCTGAGCTGCGTGTTGCCCGCCCGCCGCAGCCCGGCCTCGATCAGCGTGCGGTTGGGTTCCGGCGGCACCATCGTGTCCAGCTGACCGAACAGCGCCAGCACCGGGACGTGGATGCGGGCCAACGCGGGAGCCGGGTCGTATTCCACCGTGTAGCACAGCGGATGGCCGCCCACCCCGCGGCAGGCCGGCGCGATCGCATCGGCCACGGCCAGCCAGCGGTCGACCTGGCGCGCCCGCGCCTCCGCCTCCTCCGGCGAATGCCCGGTGCGCAGCAGTTCGTTGCGCTCGTCGGTCAGGATCTGGTCGCGCACGGTCTCGCCCGGCCCGGCCATGAGCACGACGAAGGCCACGTCGCGCGATCGTGCGGCGGCGAGCTCGGCCACCCACCCGCCCTGGCTGTGGCCCATCACCCCGACCTGCGCCGGATCCACCTCCGCTCGCCGCCGCAGCCACCGCACCGCCGCCAGCGTGTCGTCGGTGCGGTCCTCGATCCGTTCGTGCTTCCAGTTGCCTGCCGAACCGCCCACCCCGCGCCGGTCGAGCAGGAGCACGGCGGTACCCGAGCGCGCCAGGTGTTCGGCGATGACGCGATAGGCGCGGAAGCCGCGGATGCGTCCATCCCGGTCGTTGGGCCCGGACCCGGAAACCAGGACCAGCGCCGGCACCCGCCCCGGCCGCGCCGGCAGCACCAGCGTGCCGGCCAGCAGCGAGTCGCCTTCGCCGATGCGGATGTCCTGCGAGCGCAGGCTGTAGGCCGCCGCCGGTGCGCCTGCAACCTCGCCACCGCCCGCGGCGATCGACGCCACCGGGATACCACATCCGGCCAGCAGCAGCGCCGGGGCGATGGCGTTACGCAATACCGCAAGCAACCGATCCATGTCGTCACCTTGAGTGGGCAAAGTGCGGCGATCTTGTTTGCCGGTCGCCGGCCCGCTCAAGCGGGATGCGACGAAACCCGGGATCGGACGACGGAGGCCGGCCAGGCGGAGGTGAATCCGCTGCCGTGTCCGGTGGACAGGTATTTGCGGGCGCGCGCAGACGGGAGGAACTGGAGCGCAGGACAACGCCGCGATCAGGCGGCGATCCGCCCTGCCCCGACAACCGGGCCTGGAGCCCGGCCTGCGAGCGGAATTCCCCACGCCCGCCGGGGAAAGCCCGGCAGCCCGGGATCGGAAGTGGAGGGGCGACGCGTTTGGGCCGGCGATCCCTACGTCCGGCCCCGAACCTGGGGCTCGCAGCACCAGCGGTGGACCGGAAAGCCCCCGGATTCCGGGCGCCTGGCCCGACCCCTGACCTCCGTCGGGCCAGGCGCAAGGCAAACAACTCCAACCGTCGGGCTTTTTGCCTTGCGCGCAAGCTGCCGGCGCTGCGCGCAAGGCCCCGGAGCTTGCGGCCGCGAGGCAAAAAGCCTTGCGCGCGAAGCTCAAAGCATCAACGCTGGAGTTCGGGGGCTTGCGGGGGTTGGAGCCGACCCGCGGCAGGCGCCAAGGCGCGGAATCCAGTCCTGGCGCGACGGCGGCATACGGCCCGATGCCGCCGGCCGGTCACGGCGGCCGGCGCGTTCAATTCTTCCTGCCGCCTTCCTGCAAGGCCTGCAACGCCTTGTCCACACTGAGCGAACCGGAAACCTGGCTGGGCGGGTAGTCCTTGAAGGTGGCCAGGAACTTACCCATGACGACCGTGGCCGGCATCATGACCCACAGCTTCTTGCCCCACCATTCGCCGTAGGACGTCGATTCGCTCTGGTACCGCTCCCACGGGTCCACGCGCAGGTTGGTCACCAGCGGCACGTTGGTCGAGTCCTCCTTGCCGGAGAACAGGTTGCCGGCGATGGTCTTGAAGGTGATCTTCCACTCGTTGTAGCGCACCGCCATCAGGTCTGCGTTGTCGCTGAAGTAGAAGAATTCGCGGCGCGGGCTCGCGTCGGCCTTCCCTTCGAAGAACGGCAGGAAGTTGTAGCCGTCGAGATGATTCCTGAAGGTCTTCCCGCCCGCCTGGTAGCCGGTGAGCAGTTTCTCCTTCAGGTCCGGCTCGCCGGCGGCCGCGACCAGGGTCGGCATCCAGTCCTCGGCCGACATGACGTCGTTGATGATGGCGCCCGGCTCGATGACGCCCGGCCACCTGGCGAGCATGGGCACCCGGAACCCGCCTTCGTACACCGTGCCCTTCTCGCCGCGGAACGGATGGTTGCCGCCATCGGGCCAGCTGAAGATCTCCGCGCCGTTGTCGCTGGTGAACAGCACGACCGTATTGTCGGCGATGCCCAGTTCGTCCAGCTTGGCGAGCAGCTCGCCGACCACCCAGTCCAGCTCGGCCATCGCATCGGCGAACAGGCCGAATCCGGTCTTGCCGTCCCACTCTCTGGACAGATGGGTGAAGGAGTGGCAGCGGGTGGAGTTGTGCCAGAGGAAGAACGGCTGCCCGGCCTTCACCGAGCGGTCGATGAAGTCGCACGAGCGCCTGACCAGGTCCGCGTCGATGTCCTCCATGCTCACCTGCGCGGCCGGATCCAGGCCCGGATGCGGCGGCAGCGGGCCGGCATCGGTGATCTTCTGTTTGCCGACACGGCCCCAGCGCGGATCCTCGGCCGGATCGTCGACGTCGGTGGCGACGCTGTGGACGATGTTGCGCGGGCCGAACATCGCACGGAATTTTTCGTCCTTCGGATACTGTGGGTCGTAGGGCTCCTCCATCGCGTTGAGGTGGTAGAGGATGCCGTGGAACTCGTCGAAACCGTGGACGGTAGGCAGGTATTCGTTGCGGTCGCCCAGGTGGTTCTTGCCGATCTGCGCGGTCGCGTAGCCCAGTGGCTTGAGGATGTCCGCGATCGTCGGATCGGAATCCTGCAGGCCCTGCTTCGCCGCCGGCAGGCCGACCTTCAGCAGCCCGGTGCGGAACGGCGTCTGCCCGGTGATGAACGCCGCGCGCCCCGCGGTGCAGGACTGCTGCCCGTAGTAGTCGGTGAACAGCGCGCCTTCGCGCGCGAGCCGGTCGATGTTGGGCGTGCTGCCGCCCATCATGCCCCGGTGGTAGGCGCTGATGTTCCAGATGCCCACGTCGTCGGCCATGATCATGATGATGTTGGGCTTGCCTGGGACGTCCATCGGATACTCCGGTCGATCGCGGCGGACGGCCCGCAGGAGGGATCAGTATGTCACACCAGCGCGCGTCGCCAGCGGATCCAACCGGCAGCTCCATCGCGTCGCTTAACGGTTTCGCAACCTTGCGCCGCGCTGATCACGACGTCACCTGTCCGACCGGTGGCGCCGTGCCGGAATGCACGGCCGGCCTGCGTCCGGGCGGAGTCCTGATCGGTGTCCGGGCGACGAAGTCCGACTGCGCCGGCAGCGGCGCACTTCCGGATCATTCCCCCAGGTTGATCCACGTCGCCTTCATCTCCGTGTACTTGTCGAACGCGTGCAGCGACTTGTCGCGTCCGTTGCCTGATTGCTTGTAGCCGCCGAACGGAGCGGTCATGTCGCCGCCGTCCCAGTAGTTGACCCAGACGCTGCCGGCGCGCAGGCCGCGGGCCATGCGGTGGGCGCGGCTGAGGTTGGCCGTCCACACGCCGGCGGCGAGGCCGTAGTCGGTGTCGTTGGCGATGCGCAGGGCCTGGGCCTCGTCGTCGAACGGGATCACCGCCAGCACCGGGCCGAAGATCTCCTCGCGGGCGATGGTGTGCTCCGGGCGCACGTCGTCGAACACGGTCGGCTCGACGTAGCTGCCGCCGGCGACCGGTTCGGCGCGGTGGCCGCCCAGGGCAAGGCGGGCGCCGTCGGCCTGGCCCTTGCCGATGTAGTCCAGCACGCGCCTGGCCTGCCCTTCGTCGACCATCGCGCCCATCGGCGCGCCCGGTTCCAGCGGATGGCGCGGCTGCATCTTCCTGCCGGCCTCGACCACGCGGGCGACGAATTCCTCCTGGATGCCGCGCTCCACCAGCAACCGCGAGGCGGCGGTACAGACTTCGCCCTGGTTGTAGAAGATGCCCATGGCCGCCGCGTCGGCGGCCCTGTCCAGGTCCGGCGCATCGGCGAACACGACATTGGGGCTCTTGCCACCGCACTCCATGTAGGCGCGTTTCATGTTGGACAGGCCGGCGCACTGCAGCAGGCGCTTGCCCACCGCGGTCGATCCGGTGAACACCAGTCCGTCCACGTCCATGTGCAGTGCGAGGGGTTCGCCTGCCTGCTGGCCGAAGCCGGGCACCACGTTGAACACGCCCTCGGGGATGCCGGCCTCGGCCACCAGTTCGGCCAGGCGCAGCGCGCTCAGCGGCGATCTCTCCGACGGCTTGAGCACCACCGAGTTGCCGGTGGCCAGCGCCGGGGCGATCTTCCAGGCGGCCATCAGCAACGGGAAGTTCCACGGCACGATCGCACCGACCACGCCCAGCGGCTCGCGGGTGATGAGCCCGAGTTCGTCCTGGCCGGTGGGCGCGACCTCGCCGTAGACCTTGTCCAGCGCCTCGGCGGTCCAGGCGAAGCAGCGGATGGTGGCGGCGAGGTCGACGTTGCGCGCGTCGTCGATCGGCTTGCCCATGTCCAGGGTTTCCAGCAGCGCCAGTTCGTCGGCGTGCTTTTCGATCAGCGCGACCAGCTTCTGCAGGGTCTTCTTGCGCTTGGCCGGCCTGGCCTGCGACCAGCTGCCGGCCTCGAAGCTGCGCCGCGCCGCGCGCACGGCGCGGTCGACGTCGGCCTGGCCGCACGACGCGACCTGGCCGAGTACACGGCCATCGATGGGACTGATGCAGTCGAAGGTGGCGCCGTCGGCGGCATCGACGTAGCGGCCTTCGATGAAGGCCCGGGTGCGCAGCGCCAGGCCATCGGCCATGACCTGCCAGTCGGCGCGGGTGCGGGGGGTGTCCATGGGATCTCCAGTGGGCGGCGGAACGGCGCGCTGCCGTCAGAAAGTCGCCGGCGTGTTGGCGCTGACGATCACCGCCTCGTCCTCGCCGACGTTGCGGAAGCGGTGCGGCACGCGGCTCTCGAAGTAGTACCCCTCGCCGGGGCCGAGCACGCGCACCTGCGCGCCGACGGTGACCTCGACCCGGCCGCTGACGATCACCCCGCCCTCTTCGCCTTCGTGCTCGATCATCGACTCGCCGGTGTCGCTGCCCGGCGGCATCACCTCGCGCAGGATGCACATCTGCCGCTGCGGCCGGTGCTGGCCGACGAGGTAGTAGTGGATGTCGTTGTTGCCCACATCGGGCAGTTCGTCGGCCGCGTAGAACGGCTGCTCGGGCGGGCCCGGGTCCAGGTCCAGGGTGAAGAAGTCGGCCAGCGAGATCGGCAGGCCGTCGAGCACCTTCTTCAGCGAGCTGACCGAGGGGCTGACCTTGTTCTGTTCGATCAGCGAGATGGTGCTGTTGGTGACGCCCACGCGGCGGGCCAGCTCGCGCTGGCTGAGGCCGCGGGCCGTGCGTACCCGCTGCAGGCGTGCGCCGATGTCCATGCCGTGGTTGCGCTCCCGCCGGCCGGCGGCCGGGCGTGTTGCGGGATACTTTACATAGCCCCTCGCCGGGGTCAATTTTTGGCGTAAACTCCGGCCGCAGCGTTGAATTTATCGAACGGCTCCTCGTTCCGTCGCAGGAGGCCGCCCGGCCCGGAAGCGCCAAGGCACCAACAGCCATGAGCCCGCACGACGACACCTCCCGCACCGCCCTGGCCGAGCACTACGCCGCGCAGAACCTGTCCGCGCCGGCGGCCATGGACGCGTTCTGGATGCCGTTCACCGCCAACCGCCAGTTCCGCGACACGCCACGCCTGCTGGCCAGCGCCGAAGGCATGTACTACCGCGACGTGGATGGCCGCCAGGTCCTGGACGGCACCGCCGGGCTGTGGTGCTGCAACGCCGGCCATGCGCGGCCGCGGATCGTGGAGGCGGTGGCCCGGCAGGTCGCCACGCTCGACTTCGCGCCCAACTTCCAGATGGGCTCGCCGCTGCCGTTCGTGCTGGCCGAGCGGCTCAAGGCGATCGCGCCGCGGCCGCTGGACCACGTGTTCTATACCAACTCCGGCTCCGAGTCTGTGGACACCGCGCTGAAGATCGCCATCGCCTACCACCGCGCCCGCGGCGAGGGCCAGCGCGTGCGCCTGATCGGCCGCGAGAAGGCCTACCACGGGGTCGGCTTCGGCGGCATCTCGGTGGGCGGGCTGCCGAACAACCGCAAGTGGTTCGGCACCGGGCTGCCGGGCGTGGACCACCTGCGGCACACGCTGGACATCGGCCGCAACCCGTTCTCGCGCGGGCTGCCGGAACATGGCGTGGAACTGGCCGAAGACCTGGAGCGGCTGGTGCAACTGCACGACGCCAGCACGATAGCGGCGGTGATCATCGAACCGATCGCCGGATCGGCGGGCGTGATCCTGCCGCCGCCGGGCTACCTGCAGCGCATCCGCGAACTGTGCACGAAGCACGGCATCCTGCTGATCTTCGACGAGGTGATCACCGGCTTCGGCCGCGTCGGCGCACCGTTCGCCGCACAGCGCTTCGGCGTGGTCCCGGACATGATGACCACCGCCAAGGGCCTGACCAGCGGCTGCGTGCCGATGGGCGCGGTATTCGCCTCGACCGGCATCCACGACGCCTTCATGCAGGGCCCGGACAACGCCATCGACCTGTTCCACGGCTACACCTACACCGGCCACCCGCTGGCCTGTGCGGCGGCGCTGGCGACGCTGGACACCTACGAGGAAGAAGGCCTGCTGACCCGTGCGCGCGAGCTGGAGCAGTACTGGGAGGACGGCCTGCACGCGCTGCGCGACCGGCCCGGTGTCATCGACATCCGCAACTTCGGCCTGATCGGCGCGGTCGAGCTGGCGCCGCAGCCCGGCGCGCCGGGCGCGCGCGGCTACCAGGTGCTGGAGCGTGCGTTCCGCAAGGGCCTGCTGGTGCGGGTGACCGGCGACACGGTGGCGCTGTCGCCGCCGCTGATCGTGGAGCGACGCCACATCGACGACATCTTCTCCATGCTGGGCGAGGTGCTTTCCACGCTCTGAAACCTTCTCCCCCCAACGGCCACACGCAACGCCCCTGTAGGAGCCCGTCTTGCGGGCGACACGCCACGGCGGCACAGGCGACGGCCCCATTCTCCCGACGCCCGTGTCGCCCGCAAGACGGGCTCCTACAATGGGCAGGTCATCGCCTCGCGAAGGACAGGGCCGGACGCGCGAAGGGCGGACCATCGTGGCGGAATGGGCAGGCCACCGCCCGCGTCCACGGAAGCGCGATATCCCCGCGCCACAGACATCCATCCACGGAGATCCATCATGTTGGTCGGCGTTCCGAAGGAAACAAAGAACCACGAGTACCGCGTCGGCCTCACCCCGGCCGGCGCGCGGGAACTGTCCTCGCGCGGCCACCAGGTACTGGTCGAGCGCGGCGCCGGCAACGGTGCCGGGCTGGCCGACGAGGCCTACGAATCGGCCGGCGCGCGGATCGTCGAATCCGCCGCCGAGGTCTACGGACGCGCGGACATGATCATCAAGGTCAAGGAGCCGCAACCGGCCGAGTGCGCGATGCTGCGCCCCGGGCAGGTGCTGTATGCCTACCTGCACCTGGCGCCGGATCCGGAGCAGACCCGCGCACTGCTGGAGTCCGGCGCCATCGCCATCGCCTATGAGACCGTCACCGACGACCACGGTGGCCTGCCGCTGCTGGCGCCGATGAGCGAGGTGGCCGGGCGCATGTCGATCCAGGCCGGCGCGCACGCGCTGGAAAAGGCACAGGGCGGCTCGGGCATCCTGCTCGGCGGCGTGCCGGGGGTGAAGCCGGCCGAGGTGATGGTCATCGGCGGCGGCGCTGTCGGCCTCAACGCCGCGCGCATGGCGATGGGCCTAGGCGCGCACGTCACCGTCCTGGACCGTTCGCTGGAACGGCTGAAGTACATCGACGAGCTGTACGGCGAGCGCCTGACCACGATCTATTCCAACCGCGATGCGATCGAGGAACGCCTGCCCTACACCGACCTGGTGATCGGTGCGGTGCTGATCCCCGGCGCGGCGGCGCCCAAGCTGGTGTCGCGCGCGCAGCTGAAGCTGATGCGGCCCGGCTCGGTGCTGGTGGACGTGGCCATCGACCAGGGCGGCTGCTTCGAGACCAGCCGCCCGACCACGCACCAGGCGCCGACCTACGAGGTCGACGGCATCATCCATTACTGCGTGGCCAACATGCCCGGCGGCGTGGCCCGCACTTCGACCTTCGCCCTCACCAACGCCACCCTGCCCCTTGCGCTGGCGCTGGCCGACAAGGGCGCGGCGCAGGCGCTGCGCGACGACGCCCACCTGCGCAACGGCCTGAACGTGCATGCCGGCAAGCTGACCTACCGCGCGGTGGCCGACGCGCTGGGCCTGCCGTTCACCCCCGCCAGCGAGGCGCTGTCCCTGTAGGAGCCCGTCTTGCGGGCGACGCGATGACATCGGAATCCCGAGGGCGACGCCTGTGCCGACGGCATCGCCTGTTGAGGCGCGTCGTTCATGGCGACGGCGTCGCGTCGCCCGCAAGACGGGCTCCTGCACAAAAGCGGCATGCGATCCCAGGGCGCCGCCTGCTGCCCATGCGGCCTGCACATACCCGCGGCTACACTGCGACGCCTCACCGTTCAACCCCGCTGGATTGGCATGACCGAGGACCCGCGCCGGGCGCAGCTGCGCCGCATGAAGGCCATCGCGCTGTGCATGCTGCTGGCGATGCTGGCCGGCTTCGCGCTCAGCCATGCGATGGGCAACCAGGGCGCATGGGCATGGGTGTCGGCGTTCTGCGAGGCGGCCACGGTCGGCGCGCTGGCGGACTGGTTCGCGGTGGTGGCGCTGTTCCGGCACCCGCTGGGGCTGCCGATCCCGCATACCGCGATCATCCCGCGCAGCAAGGCGCGTATCGCCGACAGCCTGGCCGCGTTCGTGCGCGACCACTTCCTCGAACCGCAGACCCTGCTGGCGCGACTGGAAGTGTTCGACCCGGCGGCGAAGCTGGGCCAGTGGCTGTCGCAGCCGGAGCAGTCGCGCCGGCTGGCGCAGATGGCCCGCGGCTGGGCGCTGCAGGCGCTGGACCTGCTGGACGAACGCGCGGTGCGCGAAAGCATCCAGCGCTTCGTCGTCGCGCGCCTGCAGGCCTGGGACGCCGCGGCCACCGCCGGCGAGGTGATGGGCCTGCTCACCGCCGACGGCCGCCACCAGGCGTTGCTGGATGAGGCGCTCAAGCGCCTGTCGCGCTACCTGGACGGCGAGGCGGTCAAGCAGCGCGCCTCGGCGCTGCTGGTCAAGCATGCGCGCCGCGAATGGCCGCGGCTGGTCGGCACGGTCAACTGGATCAAGCCGGTGGAGGGCATCGCCGACGACCTGGCCGAGCGCATCGCCCGCGCGGTGCTGGACGAACTCAACGAAATCCTGTCGCAGCCGAAGCATCCGATCCGGCGCGACTACGAACGCTGGCTGCGCGGCTACATCCAGCGCCTGCGCGAAGACCCGGCGCTGGCCGCGCGGGTGGACGGGATCAAGCGCAACCTGATCGACCATCCCAGCGTGCAGGAGTACGTGCGCGGGCTGTGGGACCAGATACATGCGGCGCTGCGCCGGGACCTGGAACGCGGGGACGGCGTGCTGGCCGGCCACCTGGAGCGTTCGCTGGGCGGACTGGGACAGGCGCTGGGCCGCGACGAGGCACTGCGCGAGGCGATCAACCAGCACGTGCTCGGCGGCGCCGAGAAACTGGCGCAGCGCCTGCGCGGCGGCGTCACCGACTACATCGCCCAGACCGTCAAGGCCTGGGACGAGCGCCACCTGGTCGAGCAGCTGGAACTGAGCGTCGGCCGCGACCTGCAGTACATCCGCTTCAACGGCACCCTGGTCGGCGGCCTGATCGGCCTGCTGCTGCACGCGGTCATCGTGCTGCTGGAGCGCGCGGCGCCGTAGCGGAGCGCCGCGACCGCTCTGCCTGTAGGAGCCCGTCTTGCGGGCGACACGGGCGTCGGGACCATGGGAGCGTCGCCCCGGGCCAACGATGCCGGGTCGCCGGCAAGACCGGCTCCTACAACGGCAATCTCGCGACGGCTTTCTGTAGGAGCCCGTCTTGCGGGCGACGCGGCGGCGGAGCAACGAGGGCGGCCGCCCCCCTCAACCGGCAGTCAACCGCCACGCGCGGTGGATGCGCGCGTTGCGCTCGAAGTCCAGCGGGATGGTCGAGGCGCTGATCTCTTCGCACTCGGCGAACTGCGCGATCGCGTCGGCGTCCAGGCGGAAGCGGCGGAAGTTGTTGGAGAAGTACAGCGCCCCGCCCTGCGCCAGGCGCGCGCAGGCCGCGCGCAGCAGGCGCACGTGCTCGCGCTGCACGTCGAAGTCGTCGGCGCGGGCGGAGTTGGAGAACGTCGGCGGGTCGCAGAAGATCACGTCGTACCTGCCGCGTTCGGCCTCAAGCCAGGCCAGCGCATCGGCCTGCACCAGCGAGTGCGCGGCGCCGCCCAGGCCGTTGAGCGCCAAGTTGTCGGCGCACCACTGCAGGTAGGTGGCCGACAGGTCCACGCTGGTGGTCGACGCCGCGCCGGCCACCGCCGCCTGCACGCTGGCCACGCCGGTGTAGCAGAACAGGTTGAGGAAGCGGCGGCCCCTGGCCTCGGTCGCCATGCGCCGGCGCAGCGGGCGGTGGTCGAGGAACAGGCCGGTATCCAGGTAGTCGAACAGGTTCACCCACAGCCGCGCGCCGTTCTCGCGCACGGCGAAACGCTCGCCCTGTTGCTGCAACCTGCCGTACTTGCTGCCGCCCTTGCCGCGCTCGCGGGTCTTCAGCGCGACCCGTTCGGCTGGCACGGCGAAGGTCGCGCGCGCGGCGGCCAGCAGCTCGTTGCGGCGGCGGCGCACGTCGGCCTCGGGGATCTCGGCCGGCGGCGCGTATTCCTGCACGTGCAGGAAGGTGCGCGCCTCGCCGCCGTCCCCGGTGTAGAGGTCGATGGCGGCGGCGTACTCGGGCAGGTCGGCGTCGTAGGCGCGGAAGCAGGTGATGCCCTCGCCCTGGCGCCAGTTCTTCAGCTTGCGCAGGTTCCGCTGCAGGCGGTTGGCGACCATCTGCGCGCCTTCGGACAGCTCGCGCGGCGCGGTGTCTTCGCGCCGCGGCGGACGCACCGGGTCGCAGACGATCAGCGCGCACTCCAGCGCACCGTTGAACAGCTGGTACTTCTTCGCCGCGCGCAGGCCGGTGGCGTGGGCCAGGTCGGCGTCGCCGCACAGCAGGCTCGCCCGCCACTCCGGCACGGCGCGCTGCAGCGCGGCGCCCAGCCGCCGGTACAGCGCGCCGTCGGCGGCCAGGCGACGGTCGTAGGGCGGATTGCACACGACCAGGCCGCGGGCCTGCGCGGGCGCCGGCAAAGCATCGATGTCACGGACTTCGAAGGCGATCGACGCGGCCACTCCTGCGGCCCGCGCGTTGGCCCGGGCCGCGGCGATGGCCTGCGGGTCCAGGTCGCTGCCATGGAAGACCGGACGCAGCGCGGCCAGGCCCGCGGCGGCACGGGCGCGCGCCTCGGCGACCTGGGCGCTCCAGGAGGCAGCATCGAAACCGGTCCAGCGGGTCGGCAACGGTGCCGGGGCCGGCGCATCCGCCTTTGCATCGGCATCGCTCCCGGCATCGGCGTCGGACCCGTCCGTCGACTGGCCGGCGGTTGGCGCGACCTTGGCCAGGGCCGCCTGCCACGGAGATGCACTACCGCCCGGCGCAGCAATACCGGCGTCCATTCCTGGATCGCGCGCACCGGTTGCGGTCGCGCGCGCGTTCGGAATTCCATCGCCTCCGCCGTCTTCGTCGTCGCCCATCGCCCTCGTCGTGACCTGCATCCGTCCCAGCCCCGGCGCCACGTCCGCGGCCATCAGCGCGCCCTCGATCAGCAGCGTACCGCTGCCGCACATCGGATCGAGCAGCGCGCCGCCTTCGGCATGGAGCGCCGGCCAGCCGCCGCGCAGCAGCACCGCCGCGGCCAGGTTCTCCTTCAGCGGCGCCTCGTGCTGCGACGCGCGCCAGCCGCGCCGGTGCAAGGGACCGCCGCCCAGGTCCACCGACAGCGTCGCCCGGCCCTTGCGCAGCGACAGGTTCAGGCGCAGGCCGGGCGACTCCACGTCCACCGACGGACGCTCCAGGCCCTGCGCGCGGAACACGTCCACCACCGCGTCCTTGACCCGCTGCGCGGCGAAGCGCGCATGGGTGATGGCTTCGCCGGACACGTGCGCGTCCACCGCCAGGGTGTCGCCCTCGCGCAGGTGCGCGTGCCAGGGTACGGCCGCGGCACCGGCGTACAGCGCCTGCTCGTCGGGGCAGTCGAACTCCGCCAGCGGCCACAGCACGCGGCTGGCCAGGCGCGACCACAGCACCGCCCGCTGCGCGTCGGCCAGCGTGCCTTCGGCGTTGGCGCCGGCGATGGTGGCGGTCGCGCGCGCGGCGCCCAGGACCTGCAACTCGTCGGCCAGCAGGTACTCCAGGCCCTTGGCGCAGGAGACGAAGAACTTCATGGAGAGGGCACTCGCGGGCGGTGGGACGGCGCGGCCGGCGGCCGGGACGTCGTGCGGATGGGGAATGGTCGGGTATAGGCGGGAGCAATGCCAGCCCGCGTCCGCCGCGGGGCCGGCGTGCGTTCACCAGCCCGACGCCGACCAGCCGTCCGCGCCGGCCTGCAGGCGCGTGTCCAGCGTCAGCGCGTCGAGGAACGCGTCGTCGTGCGAGACCACCAGCAATGCGCCCGGGTAGCCGCGCAGCATCTGCTCCAGCGCCTCCTTCGACGCCAGGTCCAGGTGGTTGTCCGGCTCGTCCAGCAGCAGCAGGCCCGGCGGTTCGGCGGCATACAGCACGCAGGCCAGCGCGGCCTTGAGCCGCTCGCCGCCGCTGAGCATCCGCGCGGGAACGGCGACGCGCGCGGCATCCAGGCCCAGCAACGCCAGCCGCGTGCGCAGCGTGCCCTCGTCGATGCCGGGCGCGGCCAGGCGCAGCCGCTCCAGCGCGGTGGCCTGCGCCGGCAGCACCGACAGCGTCTGGTCGAGCAGGGCGACGGGCACCTGCGTGCGGCAGGTACCGCCCGCGGGCGCCTGTTGCCCGGCCAGCACCCGCAGCAGGGTCGACTTGCCGCAGCCGTTGTCGCCGACGACGCCGATCCGCTGCGTGCCCGACACCACCAACGACAGCCGGCGCGCGGCCGGCGGCGCGAACGGCAGTTCCACCGCATCCAGCACCGCCACCTTGCGCTGCGCCGCCGTGGCCGGCACCGGCGCGAACATCGCGACGGACGCTTCATCGGCCACGCGCGCGGCCGCCTCGCGCATCTGCCGCTCGGCCTGCGCGCCGGCGTGCTGTCGCAGGAGCGCGCGGCGGCCGGCGGACTGTTCGCTGCGCTGCTGCTGGCGGTCGAGCAGGATCGCGGCCTGGTTGGCGTCGCGGCGTTGGCTGCGGTCGCGCGACTGGCGGCGCTGCTCGCGCTCCAGCTGCGTGGCGGTTTCGCGGCGCTGGCGCGCGCGTTCGGCGCGGGCGTGCGCCAGGCCGCGCTGCGCGGCGGCGGCCTCGAGTTCGCGGCTTTCCAGGTATTCCCCGTAGCCGCCTCCATGGCTGCGCAACCCGGCCGGCGACAGCTCGACGATGCGCGCCATCGCGCGCAGCAGCAGGCGGTCGTGGCTGACCACCAGCAGTCCGCGCCGCCAGTCGCGCAGCTGTTCGAGCAGGCGCTGGCGCGCGCCGCGGTCGAGGTGGTTGCCCGGTTCGTCGAGGACCAGGAAGTCCGCATCGGACAGCCAGGCGCCGGCCAGGGCCACGCGCATCGCCTCGCCGCCGCTCAGGCGCGCGGCCGGCGTGGCCGGATCGAGGCCGGGCAGACCGTGAGTCCGCAGCGCGGCGTCCAGTTCCGCGCGCAGGTTCCAGCGCTCGCCGACGCGCTCGAAGTCCGCCGGATCGCAACCGCCGGCCTCGATGCGTTGCAGCGCGGCGAGGATGCCGCCGACGCCGGCCAGGCCGGCCACGCTTTCGCCGGCGGCCGGCACCACCTGCTGCGGCAGGAAATGCACCGCGCCGCTGCGCACGCAGCGCCCGGAGGTGGGCGCGAGGCGTCCGGCGAGTATGCGGGCCAGCACGCTCTTGCCCACGCCATTGCGTCCGACCAGCGCGGTCGGGCGCTGGTCGAACTGCTCGTGGAGGTCGGAAAACAGGGTCCTGCCGTCCGGCAGGATCTGGGTGACGCCTTCCAGCGCCAGGGAGGGATGCGGCATGTGCGCTCCGGTGTGATGCCAGTGGACTCCGTCCGGCCCGGGCGGGCGGCGGAGACTCGGGCCGTCGGCGACGGCGGCATCAGTGGCGCATCGTGCGCATCCTCCTGAAGGACTATCGGGGCACCCATGGTAAACCGGCGCCCGTGCGCCAGGCTGAACCCGTCGCGACCGCCGCGCCCCGCGGCGCTACAGCGATTCGAGCAGCTGGGCGAAAGCCTGGGCGGTGGTCTCCACGTGCGCGGCCAGGCGGTGGCTGTCGTCGAGCAGCAGCAATCGTGCCGAACGCGCACGCGACCATTCGATGATCTCCGCCGCCGGGATCAGTTCGTCGTGCCAGGCATGGACCACGGAAGTCGGCACGCGCGCGGCATCCAGCGCCGGCATCGGACCCATGCCGGTCGGCGGCACCATCAGGAACAGCGCGCGGGTGGGCACCTGCAGCGAGGCGATCGCGGAGACGTAGGCGCCCAGGCTGGAACCACCCAGCACCACGGGCCCGCTGCGCGCGGCCGCGTCGCCGGCGATCCTCAGCAGGCGCTGCAGGCGCGCCGGCACGTCGCCGACCGAACTGACGTCGCGGCGCGCGTCCAGGTCGGTGTAGTCGGGGCGCTCGGTGGTCCAGCCGAGGCGTTCGGCCGCTTCGGCCAGCGCGGTGACCTTGGTCGCGTCCGGCCCGCTCTCGAAGCCATGCGAGAGGATGCAGTGGCCGCGGCTCACAGCGCCTCCACCACGTCGCCGACGCGCAGCGTGCCTCCTTCGACGATGCGCGCACACAGGCCGCCGTGGCCGCGCATGGCATTGAAGCCGCCCGGCCCGAGCGCGTCTTCCATGCGCGAGCACGGATCGCACGCGTCGGTGCCTTCCAGTACCACCTCGCCGATGCGGAAACGACGTCCCTTCAGCGCCACCAGCGGGATGCCGGACACGACCAGGTTGCGGCGCAGCGTCGCCGCCGCGACTCCGGCGTGTCCGGACAGCGCGGCGATCGCCGGCAGGTGTTCGGCCTGGATCAGGGTGATGCCGCGCTTGCCGCTGCCGCCCTGGTAGCGGTCGCCGGCCAGCCCGCCGCCGGTGCTGGCCTCGACGCTGTCGACTTCGCGCATGGGCCTGGCGCGCGCCGGGCGCAGGCCGATCCATTCCACCCGACCGGTGCGCGGCAGGGTCGACATCAGCTTGCGCAGCGGGCTGTCGGGCGCTGGCGACGCGGATCGGGATTCCATGCGCGGATGCTAGCATCCCGCTCCATGCCGACCCCGCGCCCGCCGTCCATCATCGACGCCCCGCTGCCCTACGTGGCGCGACTGGAAACGCGGCCGCCGGCGCAGGTCGACCTGGTCGTCATCCACTGCACCGAACTGCCCGACCTGGCCGCCGCGCGCGAGTACGGCGAGCGCGCGCTCCACGCCAGCGGCACCGGCAACAGCGGCCACTACTACATCGACCGCGACGGCACGGTGCTGCGTTACGTGCCCGACGAGCACATCGCCCACCACGTGCGTGGCTTCAATCCGCGTTCGATCGGGATCGAACTGGTCAACCGCGGCCGCTTCCCGCACTGGCTGGACTCGCGCCACCAGGCGATGGACGAAGCGTATCCGGACGCGCAGGTCGACGCGCTGGTCGCGCTGCTGCTCGACCTCGCACGACGCCTGCCGGCGCTGCGCCATGTCGCCGGCCACGAGGACCTGGACCGCGAGTGCGTCCCGGCCAGCGACGATCCGGAAGTGCAGGTGCAGCGCAAGCTCGACCCGGGTCCTCTGTTCCCCTGGCCGCGCGTGCTGTCCGGAATCCCCCTGCAACGCCTGCCCGTGTAGGAGCCGGCTCGCCGGCGACCCGACGCCACCGGCACAGGCGATGTCCTCATTGTTCCGATGCCCGGTCGCCCGCAAGACGGGCTCCTACACAAAGCCGTTGCGACGCTGGCCTTGTAGGAGCCGGGCTTGCCGGCGACACGACGCCACCGGCACAGGCGATGTCCTCTTTGCTCCGATGCCCGGTCGCCCGCAAGACGGGCTCCTACAAGGGACCGGCCCGTATCGCTGGGGCTTCAGGCGCCGCCGGTATAATCGCCGCCTTCCCTGCCCGCCTGGTTCCGCCCTTGCCTCCCGCCCTCGGCCCCGTGGTTTCCGAACTGATCGACCTGCTCGCCCTGGAACGGCTGGAGGACAACCTGTTCCGCGGCCAGAGCCGCGACATCGGCACCAAGTACGTGTTCGGCGGGCAGGTGCTGGGCCAGGCGCTGGCCGCTGCCCAGGCCACCCTCGACAACGGCCGCCACGCGCACTCGCTGCACGCCTACTTCCTGCGCGCCGGCGACATCGACCATCCGATCGTCTACGACGTGGACCGCACCCGCGACGGCGGCAGCTTCTCCGTGCGCCGGGTCACCGCGATCCAGCACGGCAAGGTGATCTTCTTCTGCGCGGCCTCGTTCCAGGACGACGAACCCGGCGCCGAGCACCAGCTGAAGATGCCCGAGGTGCCGCAGCCGGAGGACATCGCGCCGGCGCCGCCGGTGCCGCCGGAGGTGATGGCCACGCTGCCGACCAAGGTGCAGCGCTGGCTGCAGCGCGGCGGCCCGTTCGAGTTCCGCCACGTCCTCGCTCCTGGTGAAAACCGGCGCGACGAGCTCGACCCGCCCAAGCGCCCGCCCTACCAGCAGGTCTGGTTCCGTCTGCGCGAGAGCGTCGGCGAGATCCCGGCCGGGCTGCACCAGGCCCTGCTCGCCTATGCCTCCGACTTCCACCTGCTGGGCACCGCGACCTTCCCGCACGGGATCAGCTACTACCAGCCGAACGTGCAGATGGCCTCGCTCGACCACGCGCTGTGGTTCCACCGTCCCTTCCGCGCCGACGAATGGCTGCTGTATTCGCTGGACAGCCCCAGCAGCCAGGGCTCGCGCGGCCTGGCCCGCGGCCAGGTGTTCGACCGCGCCGGCCGGCTGGTCGCCAGCACCGCGCAGGAAGGCCTGATCCGGGTGGTGCCCGATCCGGCCAGCGCGCGGCTCGTGCCGGCGCAGGACTGACGCCATGCGCCAGGTATTCACCAGCCAGCGCCTGGAAACCGTGGAAGGCGTGGCCCGCATGCTGGAAGAAGCCGGCATCCCGGTGCACATCAGCCAGCCACGTTCGTACCGCGGCAGCCGCCGTGGCCAGTTCAGCTATTCCGAGCCGGTGCCGGCCAACCAGCAGCCGGCGGTGTGGGTGCGCATCGCCGAAGACCAGCCGCGCGCGCGCGAACTGCTGCGCCAGGCCGGCCTGCTGGCGACCACGCGCTCGTATTCGGGCCTGCCGCAGGCGGCCACCGAGCCGCTGCCGTCGCGCTTCGAGGAAACCGGCAGCCGCTGGGCCTGGCGCGTGCGCGTGGGATTGCTGCTGGTGATCGCCGCGGTGGCGATGTTCATCTGGCTGGGCCGGCATCCGCGGCCGGCCGCGGCGCCGGCCACCACGCCGGCCGCGCCAAGCGTGCAGTCCCCGGCACCGGCGCCGGAACAGGAAACCTTCGACGAAGACGAGGAGATCCGCGTGCGCATCTCCCCGCCCCCGGCCGATCCTGCACCGCAATAGGCCGCGACGGGCCGTCCTTCGCAGAGCGGGGCTTGTCCCGCTGCTCCTCCACGACAGCCCACCGCCGCCGGCGGGGGCAAGCCGGGCGCAAGCCCGGCTCCACGCGCTTACTTCGCCGTGTCCGGGCCATGGCCCCAGCCACGGTGCGCGCCGTCCCCGCCTTCGCGCCGGGCGTGGGCCGCGTCGAACTCGGCCTTGCTCAGGTTGCCGTCGTGGTTGCCGTCGGCCGACTCGAACCACTCGTCGCGACGCTGCTTGGCCATCTGCTCGCGGTCGGCGCGATCGACATAGCCGTCCTTGTTCGCATCCATCTGCGCGAAGCGTTCGGCGAACTTCGGATCGGACGCCGCTTCGGCCTGGCTGATGCGGCCGTCCTTGTCGGTGTCGAGCCGGGCGAACGGATGGCCGTCCCCGCCACGGCGGCCATGCCAGCCCCGCGGCGGACGCGGCATCTCGCTGCGGTCGAGCTTGCCGTCCTTGTTCTTGTCCAGCGTGTCGAACCGCGCGGCCAGGCGCGGATGCGCGGCGGCCTCGCTGCGATCGACCACGCCATCCTTGTTCACGTCCAGCGGCTTGTGCGGCGGCGGCGCATCCGCTTCCGGCGCGGTGGCGGACTGGGCCAGGGCGGCCCCGGCGGTGATGGCCAGCAGCGCGGCGGCGATCAGGGAAGGGGTCTTGTTCACGGTGTTTCTCCAGTGGTCGTGGACTCGATGGCCACGGGGAGGAAAACGCCGCATGGCCGGCCGCGTTGACGCGCCGCCGGCGCCGTTCAGCCACGAGCCGGCAACCGCGCGCACGCGCAGGTGTCGCCCCGGTCCACGCGGGCCGACCCGATCGCGCCGTGCCGTTCGCCACGCCCGCACGCGCGCACCGCCCGCGGCGCTATGCTGCGGGCGAAGACGCCGGCATTCCCATGGGCAACGACTCCTCCCCGACCGACGACCTGCGCCTGTTCCAGACCGGCGGCCACGCCTGCGGCTACTGGCCCGAACGCAGCGCGCGCGATCTGGTGCTGGATCCGCGCGATCCGCGCCTGCCCGACGTCTATGCGCAGGCGCTGGCCTGGGGCTTCCGCCGTTCCGGCGACCTGGTCTACCGCCCGCACTGCCCGCACTGCCGCGCCTGCGTGGCCGTGCGCATCCCGATCGCCGGGTTCGTGCCGGACCGCAGCCAGCGCCGCTGCCTGGCGCGCAACGCCGACGTGGAAACCCGCGTGGCCCCGGCGCGCCGCACCGCCGAGCATTTCGCGCTGTACCAGCGCTACCTCGGTTCGCGCCACCGCGACGGCGGCATGGACGGGCACGGCACCGCCGAGTTCGACCAGTTCCTGGTCGGCAGCTGGTCCGATACCCGCTTCCTGGAAATGCGCGAGCCGGGCGGGCACGGTCCCGGCCGGTTGCTGGGGGTGGCGGTCACCGACCGGGTCGGCGACGGCAGCCTGTCGGCGGTCTACACCTTCTTCGATCCGGAACTGCGCCAGCGCGGACTGGGCACGCTGGCGATCCTGCGCCAGATCGAATGGGCCCGCCGCGAGGGGCTGGACCACCTCTACCTGGGCTACTGGATCGATGGCCACGCCAAGATGGACTACAAGCGCCGCTTCCAGCCGCTGGAAGCGTTCGATGGCCGCCGCTGGCGGCGCTTCGGGCCGTAACTCCGTCCGCGATGCTGACGGACGGATGTATGCGTTGCGGCGGCATGGCTTCCGGCAGGGCGGCGGTTTCGCCGGCACGTGCCAGAATCCGCCCATGCCGACCCTGCCCAGATTCCTCGCCGTGGCCCTTGCCCTGAGCGCTTCCGCCATCTCCGGACACGGCCACGCCGCCGCGCCCGCCACGCCACCGCCCGACACCCTGCGCGTGGCCACCTACAACACCTCGCTCTACGACGACGAAGCCGGCGGACTGGTCCGTCGCCTCGAGGCCGGCGATGCCGGCGCGCGCAAGATCGCCGCGGTGCTGCAGCAGGTGCGGCCGGACCTGGTCCTGCTCAACGAATTCGACTACGACGCCGATGGCCGCGCCGCCGACCTGTTCCAGCGCCAGTACCTGGAGCGACCGCAGTCCGGCGGCGGCGAAGCCCTGCACTATCCGTACCGCTACCTGGCCGAAGTGAACACCGGCGTGCCCAGCGGCCTGGACCTGGACCGCAACGGCAGGGTTGGCGGCGACGGTCGCGACCGCGGCAACGACGCCTGGGGCTACGGCCTGCACCCCGGCCAGTACGGGATGCTGGTGCTGTCGAAGCATCCGATCGATGCGGACGATGTGCGCAGCTTCCGCCTGCTGCGCTGGGCGACGATGCCCGGCGCGCAGCGGCCGCTCGATCCGGCCACCGGCAAGCCGTGGCACGACGAGGCGGTGTGGGAGCAGTTGCGGCTGTCGTCCAAGTCGCACTGGGACGTGCCGGTGCGCACGCCCGCCGGCGTCGTGCACTTCCTGGTCTCGCATCCGACCCCGCCGGTGTTCGACGGCCCGGAGGACCGCAACGGCGCGCGCAACGCCGACGAGATCCGGCTGTGGCGCGAGTACATCTCGCCCGGCGACCACGCCTGGCTGTGCGACGACGCCGGCCGCTGCGGCGGCCTGGCCGACGGCGCGCGCTTCGTGATCGCCGGCGACCTCAACAACGACCCGGTCGATGGCGACGGCCACCACGACGCCATCGTCGGGCTGCTGGAGCATCCGCGGGTGCTGCGCATGGTCACGCCACGTTCGCTGGGCGGCGCCGAAGCGGCGCGCGCTTATGCGGACAAGGGCGTGGTCCATCGCGGCGCGCCCGAACACGTCACCGGCGACTTCGGCCCGAAGGCCGGGGCGATGCGGCTGGACTACGTGCTGCCCTCTACCGGTTTCGGGCTGCGCGGCAACGGCGTGTTCTGGCCGGCGTCGACCGACCCGGCCGCCACCATCGCCGACGGCAGCGACCACCACCTGGTCTGGGTCGACCTGGCCCCATAACGCTCCCGCCGTTGTAGGAGCCGGCCTTGCCGGCGACACGACGACGTCGGCACAGGCGACGCCCCCGTGATTCCAGCGGCGCCGCGGCGCCCGCAAGACGGGCTCCTACAAAAAAGCGGCGCGGCCAGGTGCGGGCGCGGCCTCAATCGAGCAGCAGTTCGATCCCGATCGCCCCGGCCGCCTCGCGGGCGATGGCGCGCGCAGCGTCGATGCCGTCGGCACGCGCCAGGGTGACGCCGACCCGGCGATGGCCTTCCACGCGCGGCTTGCCGAACAGGCGCAGCGCGGTGCCGGGCGACTGCAGCGCCGCATCGACGCCGGAGAACACCGGCACACCGTGCCCGTGCGCCAGAAGCGCGCACGAGGCCGACGGACCGTTGTGGCGAATGACCCCGCCGTCGACGGCACCGACCGGCAGGCCCAGGATCGCGCGCGCATGCAGGGCGAATTCGCTCAGCTCCTGCGAAACCAGGGTCACCAGCCCGGTGTCGTGCGGCCGCGGCGAGACTTCGGAGAACCACACCTCGTCGCCCTTCACGAACAGCTCCACGCCGAACACGCCCCAGCCGCCGAGGTCGTCGGTGATCGCCTCGGCTATCGCCTGCGCGCGCTCCAGCGCCGCGGCCGACATCGGCTGCGGCTGCCAGCTCTCGCGGTAGTCGCCGTCGCGCTGCAGGTGGCCGACCGGTTCGCAGAACGAAGTGCCGCCGGCGTGGCGCACGGTCAGCAGGGTGATTTCGTAGTCGAAATCGACGAAGCCCTCGACGATGCAGCGGCCGGCGCCGGCGCGGCCGCCGGTCTGCGCGTATTCCCAGGCCGCCGCCGCTTCCTCGGGCGCACGCACCGTGCTCTGGCCCTTGCCCGAGGACGACATCACCGGCTTGACCACGCACGGCAGGCCGACGGTGGCGATCGCCTCGCGGTATTCCTCGACCGTGTCGACGAAGCGGTACGGCGAAGTCGGCACGCCCAGGGTCTCGGCGGCCAGCCGGCGGATGCCCTCGCGGTCCATGGTCAGCCGCGCCGCGCGCGCGGTCGGGATCACCTTCTGCCCGTGCTCCTTTTCCAGCTGGACCAGGGTCTCGGTGTGGATCGCCTCGATCTCGGGAACGATCAGGTCCGGCTTCTCGCGGGCGATGAGCTCGCGCAGGGCGAAGGTGTCGAGCATGTCCAGCACGTGGCTGCGATGGGCGACCTGCATCGCCGGAGCATCGGCGTAGCGGTCGGCGGCGATGACTTCCACGCCCAGGCGCTGCAGCTCGATGGCGACTTCCTTGCCCAGTTCGCCCGAACCCAGCAGCAGGACGCGGGTGGCGTGGGGGGAATTGGGGGTTCCGATCCGGACCATGGCGGCAACGACGCGGGAAAAGGGGGCGCACAGTGTAGAGCGGGGTTTGCCCCGTCGTCCTTGCCTTGTCGTGCGCCCTGGAAGGCAGCGGGGCAAGCCCCCCTCTACGGAAAGCCGCGGCGCCCCTGTTGACAACTGATATCACAATGATATCTTTTATCCGCGACCCAGGAGACCCGCCATGAAAGAGCTACCGATCCGTTCCCTGCCCGGCATTCCCGTCCTCATCGTGGCCCTCCTCGCCGGCGCGGCGGCGGCCTGGCTGTTCTTCACCGGCGTCGGCGGCGGCGCCCACGGTGGCGGCCCCCTGCCCGTGGTCGCCGCGGGCGCGCTGGTCCTGCTCGTGGTGCTGATGCTCACCGGCCTGTACTCGATCCAGCCCAACCAGGCCGCGGTGCTGAGCCTGTTCGGCAAGTACGTGGGCACGGTCAAGGAAGCCGGCCTGCGCTGGAACAACCCCTTCTACTCCAAGCGCAAGGTCAGCCAGCGCGTGCGCAACTTCGAGAGCGGCAAGCTCAAGGTCAACGACCTGGACGGCAGCCCGATCGAGATCGCCGCGGTGATCGTGTGGCAGGTGGTCGACGCGTCCGAGGCGGTGTTCAACGTCGACGACTACGAGAGCTTCGTCCACATCCAGTCCGAGTCGGCGCTGCGGGCGATGGCCTCCAGCTATCCCTACGACCAGCACGAGGACGGCCAGACCGCGCTGCGCAGCCACCCGCAGGAGATCTCCGACCACCTGCAGGCGCAGATCGCCGAGCGCCTGGGTACGGCCGGCGTGGAAGTGATCGAGGCGCGCATCAGCCACCTGGCCTACGCGCCGGAGATCGCCCAGGTGATGCTGCAGCGACAGCAGGCCAACGCGGTGATCGCCGCGCGCACGCGGATCGTGGCCGGCGCGGTGGGCATGGTCGAGATGGCCCTGGACGAACTGCAGAAGAACGGCGTCGTGCAGCTGGACGAGGAGCGCAAGGCGCAGATGGTCAGCAACCTGCTGGTGGTGCTGTGCGGCGACCGCGGCATGCAGCCGGTGCTCAACGCCGGGTCGCTGTACTAGGCACGGACGATGGATGCGCTCGCGCCCCTGATCGTGGCCGTGACCGGATTGCCGGCACTGGGCATCGCCGCCCGGTTCGCCCGCGCCGACGACGCGCACGGCCGCGGCACCGCCCTGCGCTGGGCCCTGATCGCCCTGTCCATCTTCGCCGGCGCGGTCGGCCTGTACTTCGCCGGCGACAGCCGCGGCGCTGCCACGGCGGTGGTGGTGGCGATGGTGGTGGCGGTCAACGCGCTGGCGGTGTCGATGGTCCTGCACCTGCGCCGCGGGAATCCGGACGCCGGGCGATGAGCGAGAAGAAGGCCTATCCGCTGCGGATCAACGCCCAGGTGCTGGCGGCGGCGCAGCGCTGGGCCGACGACGAGCTGCGCAGCCTCAACGCGCAGATCGAATACGTGCTGCGCGACGCGCTGCGCAAGGCGGGCCGGCTGCCGAAACCGGGCGACGACACGGAGAACACGGAATGAGCACGCGATGGCAATACCAGGTGGTCGAGATCAAGCCGACCATGCTGGGCATGGGCAGCTTCAAGACCGAAACGGTGCAGGAAACCCTGACCCAGCAAGGACGGCAGGGCTGGGAACTGGTCCAGATCGTGGCTCCCGGCCCGATGATGGCGATGCTGGCGGTATTCAAGCGCGGAACCTGACGGAGAAACACATGCTGCATGTCGTCCATCTGGTCGAACGCCGTTTCGGCCGCCGCGCGCCGCGCATGGTCGCGATCCTCGCCCTGCTGTCGTCGCTGGCGCTGGCGGTCGGCCTGGTCCTGGCCGCGCGCTGATCGACTGCCGGATCCGCGGAACATGGTCCACGCCCATCCCGCCTCCACCGCACCGGCCACGGCCACGCAGGACCTGAAGATCGCCGCGGCCTGGGGCGTGCTCGCCGGCTTCTCGGCGGCCGCGCTGATCCCCTATCTCGCCCAGGTCATGCCCGAAGCCTTCGCCAGGGTCCCGCTGCCTTTGGCCGTGGTCGCCATCGCGCAGGGCGCGCAGGCGATGGTCGTGGTCGGCCTGCTGGCCTGGCTCGGGCTGCGCATGGGCCACCGCGTGGGCCTGGACAGTCCAGCGATGCGCGCGTGGCTGGTGCGGCGGCAGCGCCCGGACTGGTCGCGGCTGCGTCCGAGGCAGGCGGCGCTGCTGGGCATCGCCGCCGCCGTCGCGATCCTGGCACTGGCCCCGCTCATCGACCGCGCGATGCCGCCGATGCTGCATCCGCCGGCGGCGGCTGGCACCGGGACGACCGCGCTCAACGGCTTCCTCGCTTCCTTCTACGGCGGCATCGTCGAGGAGCTGATGCTGCGCCTGTTCCTGATGACGCTGGTGTTGTGGATCGCCGCGCGCCTGCGCGGCAGCATGCCGCCGCCCTGGATGTACTGGTGCGCGATCGCTCTCGCCGCCCTGCTGTTCGGCATCGGCCACCTGCCGGCCGCGGCGACGGTCTGGGGGCTGGAGCCGGTGGTCGTGCTGCGCACCCTGCTGCTCAACGGCATCGCCGGACTGGCGTTCGGCTGGCTGTACTGGAAACGCGGCCTCGAAATGGCCGTGCTCGCCCACTTCAGCGCCGACCTGGTGCTGCACGTCCTCGCGCCCGTCCTGTTCCCCGGAACCCCGCCATGAACCATACCGCCGATCCCCGCCTGCAGCTCACGCCTTCCGGCTCCCGCGCCGGCACCTGGCTGTTCCTGCTGTCGTTCGTCCTGCCGCTCGTACTCGTCGCAACGGCGATCGCGGTGCCGCTGCTGCGCGGCAAAACCCTCGCCCTTGTCGGCGGCAACCTGCCGCTGACCCTCGTGGCGACCCTGGGCGGCGCCCTGCTGCTGTGCGGCGTTCTGTGGTGGGTGCTGGCGCGGTTCATGCGCCGGCAGGCACTGCTGCTGTCCATCGACACGATCGAAGTCCGCTCCAGCTTCTACCGTTGCCGCACGCCGCTGCCGGAACTGAAACTCGACCAGGCGCGCGTGGTGGACCTGGACGAGCACACCGAACTCAAGCCGACGCTGAAGACCAATGGCTTCTCGATCCCCGGCTTCCACAGCGGCTGGTTCCTGCTGCGCAACCGCCGGCGCACCTTCGTCGCCATCGCCGACGGCCGCCGCAAGTTGTGGCTGCCCGGCAGCGGCCGCCATGACCTGCTCCTGGAACCGAAGGATCCGGCCGCGCTGCTGGCGCGGTTGCGCGAACTGGCGGCGGCACGGGGCGCTGGCTAAGCTGCGCCGATGCGCTCGCCCCCCGCTCCGCTGCATGCCCGCCTGCTGAACAGCACCGACATCGAACTGTGGCCGGCGCGGCTGCTGCGCGCACGCGGCAATGCCGACGCGCGCCTCCTCGCGCGCGCGGACACGGTGCTGCGCCGCAAGCGCGACGGCCGCTATCTGGCGGCCGCGCTGCGCGAAGGCCTGGCGCCGCTGGTGCCGCGTCTGGCACGCGAGCCTGGCATCGACGAAGCGCTGGACCTGCTCGATGCGCAGGCCTCGGCGGAGATGCGCATCCCGCCCCGCGAACCGGACGTGCTGCCACTGGAGCGCCTGCACGAGCGCATGCAGGCGCTGGGCATCGACGACGGTTATGCACGGCGCACCGGCCTGGCGCTGGTCGCGGAACCGGACTGGCTGCTGCTGGCCGGCTTCGACCGCTACCGGCGGCCGCTGTGGCTGCGTCCCGCCGCCGCGCGCGCCTGGCAGGCCATGCGCCGCGCCGCCGCCGTCGACGGCATCGTCCTGGAGGCGATCTCCGGCTACCGCAGCCACGACTACCAGTTGGGCATCTTCGAGCGCAAGCTGGCGCGCGGCCAGGCCCTGGCGCAGATCCTCGAGGTCAACGCCGCGCCCGGCTACAGCGAGCACCATGGCGGCGACGCGCTGGACATCGGCGCGCCGGGCGAACCGCCGGCCGAGGAGTCGTTCGAGGCGACCGCCGCGTTCGCCTGGCTGGCGGCGCACGCCCGCGACCATGGCTTCGCGATGAGCTACCCGCGCGGCAATCCGCACGGAATCGTGTACGAACCCTGGCACTGGCGGTACCACGCACCGCTGTAGGAGCCGGTCTTGCCGGCGACTCGACACCGTCGGCCGGGTGACGCCTTTGCGCTTCCTATGTCCGTGTCGCCCGCAAGACGGGCTCCTACAGGAGCCGACGCACCGCTGCAGGCGCCGGTCTTGCCGGCGACAAGACGCCGTCGGCACGGGCAACTCCCTCGCTCCCCCGACGCCCGGTCGCCCGCAAGACGGGCTCCTACAGGCGCGCACGATGCGCCGCACGTTCCGCGCCGGATCACTCCTGCGAACGCGGCGTCGGCGCCTTCGCCGGTCCGGTGAAGTCGGCGATGCGCCACAGGTACAGGCTGGCGTAGGTGCGGTACGGTCCCCACTTCTCGCCGCGCGCCTGCAACTCCTTCGGCGTGTGCATGGCCTCGAGCCGGTCCACGCGCTGCGCGCCCTTGCGGATGCCCAGGTCGTCCACCGGCAGCACGTCGGGCCGGCCCAGGCGGAACATCAGCATCATCTCCACCGTCCAGCGGCCGATGCCGCGCACCGGCACCAGCGCGGCGACGATCTCGTCCTGGTGCAGGGTCGACATGCGCCGCAGGTCGGGGATCTCGCCGCGCGCCTCGCGCGCGGCCAGGTCGCGCAGGGCCAGGGTCTTGTTGCCGGACACGCCGCAGGCGCGCAGCGTGGCGTCGTCGACCCGGCCCAGCGTGTCGTAATGCAGCCGCGTGCTGCCGATCGCCGCCTCCACCCGCCCGACGATGGTCGAGGCGGCCTTGCCCGACAGCTGCTGGAACAGGATCGCGCGGGCCAGCGCGTCGACCGGATCGAACGACTTGCGCCAGCGCGGTTCGGCCGGCAGCGGACCGAGCCGCTTCATCCACGCGCCCAGCCGGCGGTCGCGCCGCAGCAGGTGGTCCCAGGCGGCCTCCACGTCGAACCCGCGGGCATGGCGCGGCACGGTCAGCGCCCCGCCATGCCGAACGCATACAACAGCCAGCTCGCCATCAGCAGGGTGCCGCCGAATGGCGCCAGCCCGGTCGGCCAACCCAACAGCGCGCCCGCGGCCAGGCTGCCGGCGAACAGCAGTGTGCCCACCAACAGGCCGACCAGCGCGAGCCGCGGCAGACGGCGCGACGCGGCCGATGCGAGCGCCACCAGCGCCACTCCGTGGCCAAACGCATACAGGCTGGCGGTCTGCAGGTTGCCGCGCGCGTGCGCATCGGCCACGCCATGCGCCGCATAGGCCGACAGCCCGATCGCCGTCGCCGCCAGCACCGCGCCTGCGGCCGCCAGCCAGGTCCCTGCGCGTCCCTCGCGTTCCAACGCCATTGCCGCACCTCCGCCGCGACGCCCATGCCGCCGCTGGCGCGAGCCTAAACGAAAGAGCGCCGCTTGCGCGGCGCTCTTTCGCGGGACTTCGCATCCGCCGGCGAACCGGCGACCGGTTACTTGATCGCCCAGTAGATGTCGTACGTGCCCTCGGCGGTGAACGACTTGTCCACGCCACCTTTCCAGATCTCGTACGGACGGTCGGTGACTTCGTAGCCGTGGGTCACGGCCCAGGCGCGCAGCGAGCTGCGCGCGGCATCCAGCTCGGCCATGAAGCCGGTGTAGGAAGCGAACGCGGCACGACGCGGCTCGGTACGGATGTACTCGACCGGAGCACCACCCGGGATGGTGACCTTCAGCGGATCGCCTTCGGCGGCCAGTTGCTCGGCCACGTTCTCGGCAGGGGTGTCGGTTTCCGGCTCCTTGGCCTCGCCGGCCAGCGGGGCCTGGGGCGGCTGGGCGACCTTGCGGCGGATCGGCACGGCCACGTCGAACGCGTACTTCTCGGCGCCGAAGTCGGTGGTGACGATGCGCACCGGACCGGCGGCCTCGAGACCCGGGTTGGCCTCCAGCGTGCGCTTGATCCACTCCAGGTTGTTCTTGATCGACTGCTTGATCGCGTCGTTGCTGCGATCGATGTTGCCGGCGTTGACCACCAGCAGGTCCAGCGCCGGCACGTCGACGATCTTCAGGCCGGTCAGCGGCACGCCTTCGGCGCGGTAATCGAAGTTCGGCACCGTCGCCAGCATGTTGGACATGCGGCTCAGGCCCAGCTTGATGTCGTCGCCGACATGGCGGCTGACGTACAGGCCGGCATAGCGGCCCAGCAGGCTCCAGCCGTAGTCCACGTCATAGGTCTGGGTGATCTTGACGTTGCGGTTGTTCTTGCCGGTCGGCTCGAGCAGGAACTGCACGGTCTTGTCGTCGCCGCGCGCCTCGTCCTCGACCTTGATGACGACCTTTTCGTTCGGGACGCTGTCGACGATTTCCCAGTTGCCCTTGCCGATGCGGCCTTCCTGCGAGTCGTAGTCCAGACGCGCGCCCACGCCGGCCTCGGGACCGGAGACGTTCAGCTGGATCCTCGGGTCGCGCAGCACCAGCGGATTCCAGTCCTTGAAACGCCGCAGGTTGTTCACCGTGTCGTACACGATGGTCATCTTGCGATTGGTTTCAACGCTTTCGGAAATATGGCGGTGCGAAGGCAGGACAAGGCCAATCACCAAGGCCAGAACAGCCACGATGCCCAAGGCGATCAGGAACTCGTAAATGCGGGTCATGCAGGAGTCTCCGGGGCCGAATCCACGGCGAATTGACAAGGCGAGCCGCGAATCCTATCAGGCTTCGCCGCCCGAGCGCAGCCGGCTGATCGGCCGGCGCGCAGGGTAAACGGAATTCTTACACCCGGACCGTCCGGATGTCCCATAAGACAGGGCCCGCGGCGCCGGAGTTCCGGCGCCGGCAGGACAGCGGCTGAACGGCCAGGGGCAAAGCCGGCAGCCGGGCCGGCGCCGGTCAGACCAGCTGCAGCTCGAAGGCCTTGAGCACCGCCCGGGTGCGGTCGCGGACGCCCAGCTTGCTCAGTATGTTGGACACGTGGTTCTTGATCGTGCCCTCGGCCACGCCCAGCGAGTTGGCGATCTCCTTGTTGGAGAAGCCCGAGGCCATCAGCCGCAGGATCTCGGTCTCGCGGTCG
>Ga0160451_100255_pt1 | contig 41226 bp, 31 predicted proteins | sample HID1975M_E1MG_FD_108270 | JGI IMG/M metagenome (GOLD analysis project Ga0160451, IMG submission 108270) | Enriched soil microbial communities from UW Madison campus, WI, USA - HID1975M_E1 MG | ecosystem: Environmental > Terrestrial > Soil > Unclassified | place: USA: Madison, Wisconsin... | reverse complement strand
GTACAGCGGCAGTTCGAAGGTCTGCCATTCCTCGCCGCGGCGCATGACATCGTAGCTGTCCAGCCAGGCGGCGCCGTTGCGGTCCTGCAGCAGCAGGCCGTAGATGGTCATGCCGGGCTGGGTCTTCCACGGCTGTCGCGACCAGCTGCCGTCGTGGCGATACACGCTGGTGCCCAGCGCGGTGTTGATCCAGATGTCCCCCTGCCGATCGACGGCGATGGCGGAAACCGACAGGCTGATGTGCGCCGCCTCCGGCACGCGCTCGAAATCCTCGCCGGTCCAGCGCGCGACGCCGCGATCGGTGGCTACCCACAGGCAGCCGTCGCCGTCGACCTCCAGATCGGTCACCGCCGCGCCCGGCAAACTGCGCGCATCGCCGTCGCGCGGCATGTAGCGGGTGATGCGGCCCTGCGCGTCGAGCCGGTGCAGGCCGGCATCCTGGGTACCGAACCAGATCGCGCCATCGGGCGTGGAGGTCACGCTCCACACGGTGTCGCTGCCGATCTCCGGATGCTTGCCGCGCCGGTAGTAATGGAAATGGCGGCGATCGGTATCGAGCATCAGCAGGCCCGATTCGGAGGTGCCGGCCCACACCCGGTTGCGCGCATCCACGTGCACCGATGAAATCGTGTTGTCGTCCAGGCCCTGGCCCAGTCGCCAGACGCGGAATTCGACGCTGTCGTAACGCGCCAGGCCATCGATGGTCGCCAGCCACAGATAGCCGTCGGCGTCCTCGGCCACGTCGTAGACGACATTGGACGGCAGACCGTCGGCCACGGTGATCTGGCGCAGCCGCGGCGTTTCCGGCAGGCCGGCCTGGGCGATCGGCGCGAACGCGGCCAGCAGCCACAGCAGCATCCGCCACGCCTGCCGCTGCAGCGGCGAAGACGCGCATCGCCTTGCCGCCACCTCATGCCGCCGCTGCGATGCCGCGGTCCGCCCGATCCGTGGCAGGCCTGTGCATACCTTCATCCGTGCGATCCCCATGCGACGCCGCCGGCATGGTCGCAACGGACCGTTGCACGCGCAAGCGCGCTATCTTGGCCTGGCCCGCCTCTAGAATGGCCGCCCATGTCCATCGCCTATGCCACCGCCGTGCGCCATCGCCCGCTATCGCTGATCGCCGGCCTGCTGATCGCCGCCGCGCCCGCGCTGGCGATCGCCGCGCCGGAACGCTACGAAATCGATCCGGTGCACACGCGCGTGGCCTTCGCCATCGATCACGCCGGCTTCTCCAAGGCCATCGGCACCGTGTCCGGCAGTACCGGCGAAGTGCTGTTCGATCCGCAGGACTGGAACAGCGCACGCGTGCAGGTCAGCGTGCCGTTGCAGCGGCTGGATCTGGGCGACGGCAAAAGGAACGAGGCCACGCTGGCGCGCGGCCTGCTCGATGCGCAGCGCCATCCGCAGGCGACCTTCGTGTCCACCCGTATCGAAACGGCGGGCGAGGACCAGGCGCGCATCCATGGGCTGTTGACGCTGCGCGGGGTTACCCGCCAAGTGACGCTGGACGCACATCTCAACGCGATCAAGCGCCACCCGCTGCCGCCGTTCCGCCGCACCGCCGGCTTTTCCGCCACCGCGACGATCAGCCGCGCCGACTTCGGCATCGACGCGTGGAAGAGCGTGATCGGCGATGAAGTGCAGCTGCGCATCGAAGTGGAAGCCGTGCGCCGCGCCGGCGCCGCGGAGGCGGCCGGCGATGCGGCGACCGAAGCACCGCCGGCCGAACCCGCTTCCCCGCCCGACGTGCCGGAGCCGACGCCATGATCCTGAAGAACACCGCCGACCGGTGGGGCGCCGTCAGCAAGCTGTTCCACTGGATCATCGTGGCGCTGCTGCTGGTGATCGCCTACTTGGGCCTGACGATGGGCGACCTGCCCAACGGTCCGCGCAAGATCAACGTCTACGCGCTGCACAAGTCGATCGGCCTGACCATCCTGGCGCTGGTCGCGCTGCGGCTGGCCTGGCGCCTGTACGCCGGCGCGCCGCAGCCGGTCGCCGGCACGCCGACCTGGCAGCACCGCATCGCGGTGGTTTCCCATGTCGCGATGTACGCGCTGATGCTGGCCATTCCGCTGTCGGGCTGGGTGCTCAACTCGGCCGCCGGTTATCCGCTGCAATGGTTCAAGCTGTTCAACCTGCCGGCCATCGTCGGGCGCAACCACGACCTGCACGAACTGGCCGAGGACGCGCACGAACTGATGTTCTGGGCGCTGGCGCTGCTGGTCACCGTGCATGTCGGCGCCGCGCTGTACCACCATCTTTTCCAGAACGACGACACGCTGGTGCGCATGCTGCCCGGACGTGGCCGCCGCACCCTTTCCTCCCCTCCCCCGCAGGAGTGATCCAGATGATGCGTTCCCTGTTCCCGCGCACGGCGCTGGCCGCGCTGCTGATGGCGGCGCTGCCGGCCCTGGCCGCCGACTACGCGCAGGCGCCCGGCTCGACGCTGATCTTCGCCAGCAACTACCAGGGCGAAGTCTTCACCGGCCGCTTCGGCGGTTTCGATACCAAGCTCAGTTTCGATCCGCGCCAGCCCGAGGCCGGCAAGCTCGACGTGACGATCCGGCTGGCCGGCACGCAGACCGGCAACGGCGATCGCGACGGCACGCTGATCGGCGCGGACTTCTTCGACGTCGGCCGCTTCGCGCAGGCGCGCTATAGCGCCAGCGGCTTCCGCGCGCTGGGCGGCGACCAGTACGCCGCCGACGGCACGCTGACGCTGCGCGGGGTCAGCAAGCCGGTCACGCTGACCTTCACCTGGACGCCCGGCGCGCAGCCGGTGCTGGCGGGCAAGGCCACCGTCAAGCGGCTGGACTTCGGCATCGGCGGCGGCGACTGGGCCGATACCTCGACCATTCCCAACGACGTGGCGATCAGCACGCGGGTGGTGCTCAAGCCGGCGCCATAACGCGCGCCGGCGCGATCGCCGAGGCGGCGCGATCGACCGAGGCGGATGGCGGCTCCTCGCAGAGCCGAGCTTGCCCGGCTAGGCGCAAGCGGCAAAGCGGCCGGGCAAGCTCGGCGCTACGCCAGCCACCGCCGCAGCGCGGCCGCGTCGAACGGCCAGTCCAGTTCGACGCCGCGCGCATCGTCGCGCAATACCGGCACGCGCACGCCGTAGCGCGCTTCCAGCGCATCGTCGTCGTCGATGAACACGCTGTCGAACGCCGGCGCGCGTGCCGCCGCCAGCACGTCCAGCGCCAGATCGCACAGGTGGCAGTCGTCGCGCTGGTAGAGGATCAGGCTCATCGCGGCAGTTTAGAGCGTGTCATGCCCTTTGAGACGCGCTGCGTCGAGCGCCTGCAGTGCGGCGCCAGGGCATCCGATCCGCCGGCATGGTGCGCTCCAGGGTGTGCTTGTCCGCTCCATACGCTATCGACGCGATGACCGCTGGTCCTAAAATGGTCGCCTTGCGGGCCTGCGGGCTGCGTTCGTCTTCAAAGGATTGTCGGCATGGCCGTCAGCACGTTCGACCTGTTCAAGATCGGCATCGGTCCGAGTTCGTCGCATACGGTCGGGCCGATGCGCGCGGCGGCGCGCTTCGTCGCGCGCTGGCTGGAGGAGCCCGGCCGCCTGCCCGACGTGGCGCGCGTGCGCGCCGAGGTGTTCGGCTCGCTGGCGCTGACCGGGCGCGGCCACGGCACCGACAAGGCGGTGCTGATGGGGCTGGAAGGCCACTACCCCAACGCCATCGACCCGGACATCATCCCGCCGGCGCTCGAACGCATCCGCGGCGACAAGCGGATCCTGCTCGGCGGCATTCATGCGGTCGCCTTCGACGAGAAGCGCGATCTGCTGATGAACAAGCGGCAGAAGCTGCCGTACCACACCAACGGCATGCGCTTCACCGCCTTCGATGCGCAGGACGAGGTCATCGCCACGCGCGACTACTACTCGGTCGGCGGCGGTTTCGTCGTCAACCAGGACGATGCGGCTTCCGATCGCATCGTCGCCGACGAAACGCCGCTGCCGTATCCGTTCAGAAGCGGCGACGAACTGCTGGCGCAGTGCCAGCGCAGCGGGCTGTCGATCGCCGCGATGATGTTCGAGAACGAGAAATGCTGGCGCGACGAGGAGACCATCCGCGACGGCCTGCGCGAGATCTGGACGGCGATGCAGGCCTGCGTGGCGCGCGGCATCCGCGAGGAAGGCACCCTGCCCGGCGGCCTGCACGTGTCGCGGCGCGCGCCTGCGCTGCACCGCGAACTGTCCACCAAGCCGGAGGCGGCGATGCGCGATCCGCTGACCGTGCTGGACTGGGTCAACCTGTACGCGCTCGCCGTCAACGAGGAGAACGCCGCCGGCGGGCGCGTGGTCACCGCGCCGACCAACGGCGCGGCCGGCATCATCCCGTCGGTGCTGCATTACTTCGATCGCTTCTGCCCCGGCGCGAGCGAGCAGCGCATTTTCGACTTCCTGCTCACCGCCGCGGCCATCGGCATCCTCTACAAGGAAAACGCATCCATCTCCGGCGCCGAGGTCGGCTGCCAGGGCGAGGTCGGCGTGGCCTGTTCGATGGCGGCCGGCGGGCTGGTCGCCGCGCTCGGCGGCAGTCCCAGCCAGATCGAGAACGCCGCCGAGATCGGCATGGAACACAACCTGGGCTTGACCTGCGATCCGATCGGCGGGCTGGTGCAGATTCCGTGCATCGAGCGCAACGCGATGGGCGCGGTCAAGGCCATCAACGCCAGCCGCATGGCGATGCGCGGCGACGGCAAGCACAAGGTCAGCCTGGACAAGGTCATCAAGACCATGCGCGACACCGGCCGCGACATGCAGGACAAATACAAGGAAACCAGCCGCGGCGGCCTGGCGGTCAACGTCATCGAATGCTGAAGCGGGCTCCGGCCCGTTCATTTTTCTGTTCTCCAGTCCTGTACGGTCCCGCCGATACGTTCGATAGAGCTCGGCCGTCCAGGAGGAATGTCTGTTCCAGCATCCGGACACGGCCAGCCGCGCATCGGGATCCGCCTGGCGACGGCTGGCGTGGTGGTGCCTGTCCAGTCTGGGCGGGCTGGCCGCGCTGTGCCCGACGGCCTCCGCGCTGGACCCGGACAAGGCTTTCCATCACTACGTGCGCAACAGCTGGAGCCTGGAACAGGGACTGCCGCAGCTGAGCGTCATCGCCATCGCGCAGGACAAGCCCGGCTACCTGTGGTTCGGTACCCAGGCCGGGCTCAGCCGGTTCGACGGCGCGCGTTTCACCAACTACGACCGCGACAACACGCCCGCGCTGCCCAGCACCTGGATCCAGGCGCTGCAGACCGATGCGGCCGGCCGGTTGTGGATCGGCACGCCGCAGGGACTGGCGGTGCGCGAAGGCGACCGGTTCCGGGCGGTGCCGCTGGCGGCGGACCAGCCGGGCGGCGTGGTCGAGGTCAACGACCTGGACCTGGACAAGGATGGCCAGCTGCTGGTCGCGTGCGCGCGGGGCGTCATGGCCCTGGACGGCGGCGGCCGCCTGCGCGTGCGCCACGAACTGGCCGGCATGGCGGCGCTGTCGCTGCTGCCGGCCAGCGACGACACGCTGTGGGTCGGCAGCCGGGGCATGGTCCATGCCGTGCACGGCGATCGGGTCCAGCCGGAGCCGCTGCCGGCCGAGGCGGCCACCGCGACGGTGTCGTCGCTGGCCGAGGCCGCCGGCCGCATCTGGGCCGGCAGCAGCCAGGGATTGTTCGAACGGGTGGCCGGGCAATGGCGCCGCCACGCCGATCCGGGGCTGGGCAAGGCCGCCATCGGCTCGCTGCACACCGATCTGGACGGCAATTTGTGGGTCGGTACCGAGGATGCGCTGTACCGCATCCGCAACGGCCGCGTGGTCGAACGCGTACCCGCCGAAGGCGCGCTGCACGCGGTGCGCGCGATGTACGAGGATCGCGAGGCCAACCTGTGGCTGGGCAGCAACACCCAGGGCGTCAGCCGGATCTGGAACGGCTGGACGCGCCGCTACAGCCGTGCCGAGGGCCTGGGCAATCCGCTGCTGTGGTCGGTGGCCGCCGGCCCCGATGGAGAGGTCTGGGTAGGCGGCGACGATGGCGTCAGCGTGCTGGCCGATGGCCGCTTCCGGCAGGTCGTGCCCGGCGCCGCGTTACCCAATCCGGCCGCCTACAGCCTGCTGCCCGAACGCGGCCAGACCTGGATCGGCACGCGCGCCGGCGCCGCGCTCTACCGCGACGGCAGGCTGCAGCGCCCGCCCGCGCTCGCCGCGATGGACGCGGCGCAGATCAACGGCATCTTCCGCGACCGCGAGCAACGGCTGTGGTTCGCGACCAGCCTGGGCCTGTTCCGGCTGCGCGCCGACGGCGGGCTGACCCGCTACGCCGAGGAAGCCGGGATGCACGATGCGCGCACGCGCGTGCTGTTCCAGACCCGCGACGGCCGGCTGCTGGTCGGCACGCAGAGCGGACTGTACGAGTTCCGCGACGAGCGCCTGCATCCCATCGCGATGACCGGCACCGGACTGGATCGCCCGCACGTCACCGCCATCCACGAACTGCCGGACGGCCAATGGGCGATCGGCGTGCTGTCGGAGGAAGAACTGCTGATCCACGACGGCCAGCGCTGGATCCGCTTGGACAAGTCGCGCGGGCTGCCGGTCAATGCGCCGTTCTTCATGGCCGACGATGCCGATGGCTACCTGTGGGTCGGCGGCTTGCGCGGCATCTATCGCGTGCCGGTGGCCGACCTGATCGCCGCCACCCGCGATCCGGACCGGTCGCTGCGCGCGCAGATGCTGCTCAACGAGCGCGGCGATCGCCACGGCGGGCAGAAGGGCGACTGCTGCAACGGCGCCGGCAACAGCCGCGGCATCGTGCTGCGGGATGCGCTGTGGCTGCCCACCCGCGACGGCGTGGTGGTGATGGATACCCGGCAGACGCTGGCCAATGCCTACGTGCCCGAATCGGTGATCGAGCGGGTACAGGTCGGCCAGCAATGGCGCGCGGCCGATACCGACGCCGACTGGGCCCTGCCGCGCAGGCCGCGCGACCTGCGCTTCGAATTCACCACGCTGAGCTTCCAGGCCGCCGATCATATCGACATCCGCTACCGCCTGGTCGGCTACGACGAGCACTGGCGCCTGCTGGAGAACCCGCAGCAGCGCAGCGCCACCTATACCAACCTGCCGGCGGGCAGCTACGTGTTCGAGGTCGTCGGCACCAACAACAGCGGCGTGTCCAGCCGCACCACCGCGCGCCTGCCCTTCAGCATCGCGCCGTACTTCTACGAATCGCTGTGGTTCTACGTGCTGCTCGGCGTCGCGTTGCTGACGGCGGTGTCGCTGTCCAACCGCTGGCTGCTGCGCCGGCACCTGCGCCAGCGCGCGGCGCTGGAGGAACTGGTGCAGCAGCGCACGCTGGATCTGCAACTGGCCAACCAGCGACTGGAAGCCATCAGCCTGACCGATCCGCTGACCGGGCTGCACAACCGGCGCTACCTGGCCCAGCAGATCCCGGTGGATCTGGCGTACTACCAGCGCGACCCGGCGTTCGTGCTCGGCGACGACGCGATCATCTTCGTGCTGCTGGACATCGATCACTTCAAGGCGATCAACGACGGCCATGGTCACCAGGCCGGCGACCGCGTGCTGCGGCAGGTCTCGACGCTGCTGCGCGACCTGACCCGCCAGGGCGACTACGTGGTGCGCTGGGGCGGCGAGGAATTCCTGATGGTGTTCCGGCCGATGCCGCGCGACGAACTGCCGCTGCTGGGCCAGCGCATCTGCGCGGCCATCGCCGGCCATCGCTTCGATACCGGCAACGCCCATCTGCAGGTCACCGCGTCGCTGGGCCTGATCGAGTTCCCGCTGTTCCCGTCGCACCCCGATCTGCTGGGGTGGGAACAGCTGGTGTCGCTGGCCGACCGCGCGCTGTACCGCGTCAAGGAGCACGGCCGCAACGGCTGGGCCAGCTACCGGGCGACCGGCACGCCGCCGCCGGATGACGAGGGCGAACAGCTGCGCCGCGATCCCGCCGCGCTGATCCGGCGCGGCTGCCTTGTATTGGATGGGCCGCACCATCCGGGCACACCGGCATCGTAAGCGCCCGCCGCGACCTCCTGCATTGACGCAGCATCACGAACCGTCCGCTAGGCTGGCGCCTCCTTCTCCCATGCGAGGCCGCGATGAAACCGCACCGCCTGATTCCGTGGCTGCTGCTCGGCGCGATCGCCACGGCGCACGCACAGTCACCGACCTATGGCGCGCGCCTGGAAGGCTTCGACTATCCGCATCCGGTGCGCCATTTCGATTTTTCCTCGCAGCGGCAATCCCTGCAGATGGCTTATCTGGATGTGGCGCCGGCCACGCCCAACGGCCGCACCGTGGTGCTGCTGCACGGCAAGAACTTCTGCGCGGCGACATGGGAATCGGCGATCGCCGCGCTGTCCGGCGCGGGCTACCGCGTCATCGCCCCGGACCAGATCGGCTTCTGCAAATCCGGCAAGCCGCAGCGCTACCAGTACACGTTCGGAGAACTGGCGGCCAATACGCATGCGTTGCTGCAAAGCCTCGGCATCGAGACCGCCGTCGTGGTCGGCCATTCGATGGGCGGCATGCTGGCCGCGCGCTACGCGCTGCAGTATCCGCAGGCGACCGAACGGCTGGTGCTGGTCAATCCAATCGGGCTGGAGGACTGGCGCGCCGAGGGCGTGCCGTGGCGCAGCGTCGATGCCTGGTATGCGCGCGAACTGAAGACCGATGCCGACAGCATCCGCCAGTACCAGCGCGAGGTCTACTACGGCGGCCGGTGGGAACCCGAATACGATCGCTGGGTGGAGATGCTGGCCGGCATGTACGCCGGCCCCGGCAAGGAGGCGGTGGCCTGGAGCCAGGCGCTGACCTCGGACATGGTCTTCAACCAGCCGGTCGTGCACGAATTCGGCAGGATCGCGGTGCCCACCGCGTTGTTGGTCGGCCAGCAGGATCGCACCGCCATTGGCAAGGATCTCGCATCGCCGGAGCTGGCCAAACGGCTCGGCGACTATCCCACGCTGGGCCGCCGCGCCGCACAGTCGATTCCCGGCGCTGTATTGGTGGAGTTCGCCGATCTGGGCCACTCGCCGCAGGTCGAAGCGCCGGAGCGGTTCAATGCCGCGCTGCTGGAAGCGCTGCAGTCCCGGCGCGATCTGCCGGGCGATTGAGCCCATCGTCGTTCCCGCGAAGGCGGAACCCAGCGACTTCGGTTGCCGGGCATGTGTTGCCGAGGGCTTGCTTACGACCGCCCCCAAGAAGTGCGCCGGTCGCAACGACGCGCACAACATGAGCGCGCTTGATCAGCGATGGTTCTTCAAGACATTGCTCCCGCCTTCGCCGCGGCAATCGCCAGCACATCGTCCAGCAGCGCGGCGGCGGTGACTTCCACGCCCGCGCCGGGGCCCTGCACCACCAGCGGCTGATCGGGATAGCGATCGCTGAAGATGGCGACGCGGTTGTCGGTACCGCCGCCGCCGCACAGCGGATGATCCGACGGCAGCGCGCGCAGGCCGACGCCGCCGCCCTGCGCGTCGAACCGGCCGACGAATCGCAGCCGGGCCGCTTCGCGATGCGCGGCGCGGAAGCGTTCGGCCAGCGGCGCGTCCAGTTGTTGCAACGCCGCCTCCACGTCGTCCAACGGCAGTTGCGCCAGCGCGCGCGGGACCAGCGACTCGACGGCGATGTCCTCGCCGCGCAGCGACAGATCCGCCGCGCGCGCCAGGATCAGCAGCTTGCGGCGCACGTCCTCGCCGGACAGGTCGATGCGCGGATCCGGTTCGGTGTAGCCGGCCTCGCGCGCCTGCCGCAGGAAACCCGAGAACGGCCGCATGCCGTCGTAATGATTGAACAGCCAGGCCAGCGACCCGGACAGCACGCCCTCGACGCGGTGGATGCGATCGCCGCCGGCGACCAGCGCGCGCAAGGTGCGCAGCAGCGGCAGGCCGGCACCGACGGTGGCGCTGTCGCCATAGCACGCGCCGGACTGCCGGCGCGCCTGTGCGATGGCCTGGGCGCGCGGCTCGCCGGCGCCGTTGCCGAGCTTGTTGGCGGTGACCACGTGCACGCCGCGCGCCAGCCATTCGGCGTGCCAATCGGCGACGACGTCGCTGGCGGTGGCATCGACGATCACATCGCCGGCGCGCAGGCTCTCGTTCTCCGCCCACGGCGGCAACCCGCCGTCACGCGCGGGCGCCTGCCGCGCCTGCGCCAGCGCCGCGTCGGCGCCGGCGCCGGCATCGCAATCCAGCAGCGTGCGCGAATTGGCCAGCCAGCCGAGATCCAGAACCGGCAGCCCTTTCGCGAGCAGGCGCTGGTAGCGATCGACGAACGCGCTGCCGACGCCGCCGGTGCCCAGCAACGCCAGGCGCGGCGCGTGGCGGCGCGCGCTGGCCAGCGGAACGACGGCGCTCATGCGTCGGCGAGTGCGCGTTCGGAGGCGGACGCGGCGATTTCCGCGCGCTCCAGCGCCAGCGACAGGTCCGCCAGCAGATCGGCGGTAGCCTCGATGCCGACCGACAGCCGCAGCAGGCCGTCGGAAATGCCGGCCTTGGCGCGCGCTTCCTGCGTCATCGCCGCATGCGTCATCGACGCCGGATGCGCGATCAGGCTTTCCACGCCGCCCAGTGACTCGGCCAGGGTGAAGTAGCGCAGGCCGTCGACGAACGCACGCACCGCCGCTTCGCCGCCTTGCAGTTCGACGCTCAGCATCGCGCCGAAACCCCGCTGCTGGCGCGCCGCCAGCGCGTGGCCCGGGTGCGAGGCCAGGCCCGGGAAATACACTTTCGACACCGCTGCATGGCCGTCCAGCAGCGCGGCGATGGCGTCGGCGTTCTCCTGGTGCACGCGCAGGCGCGCATCCAGCGTGCGCAGCCCGCGCAGGGTCAGGAAGCTGTCGAACGGCGAGCCGGTCAGGCCCAGCGCGTTGGCCCACCACACCAGTTGCTGGTGCAGCTCGGCCTCGCGCGCGACCACCGCGCCGCCGACCACGTCGCTGTGGCCGTTGACGTACTTGGTGGTCGAGTGGATGACCAGGTCGGCGCCGAACGCGATCGGCTGCTGCAACGCCGGCGACAGGAACGTGTTGTCCACCACCGCCAGCGCGCCGGCCTTGTGCGCGGCATCGATGACGAAGCGCAGGTCGGTAATGCGCAGCAGCGGATTGGACGGCGTCTCGATCAGCACCAGCGCCGGCGACTGCGCCAGCGCGTCGGCCAGCGAGCGCGGATCGGTCAGGTCGGCGGTGATGAGATCGAAGTGGCCCTTCTTCGCCAGCGCGTTGAACAGCCGCCAGCTGCCGCCGTACGCGTCGTGCGGCACCACCAGCTTGTCGCCCGGCTGCAGCAGCACGTTGAGCACCAGCGTGATGGCGCCCATGCCGGTGGCGGTGATCACCGCGCCGGCGCCGCCTTCCAGCTGCGCCAGCGCTTCGCCGAGCAGGTCGCGGGTCGGGTTGCCGCTGCGGGTGTAGTCGTATTCGCGCTTGTTGCCGAAGCCGTCGAAGCTGAAATTGGACGACAGCACGATCGGCGGGGTGACCGCGCCGTAGGCGGTATCGCGATCGATGCCGGCGCGCACGGCGGCGGTGGCGGCGCTGCAGGCCGGGGAAGAATCGTGGGGGGCGTGGCTCATGCGTTTTCTCCGGTGCGCAGCGCGCTGGCGAGGATCGCGTCGATGCGATCGGTTTCTTTCAGGAAGGCGTCGTGGCCGTACGGCGAGCGCAGCACGCGCAGCTGGCCGCGCGTGCCGAGTCCTTCGACCAATGCGACCGAATCGGACAGCGGTACCAGCCGGTCGCCTTCGACCGCGACCACGACGGCCGGCACGGCGACGGCGGCGGGATCGATGCGGTGCAGGTCGATGGATTCGGACAGGCGCACGTAGGCGGTGACCGGCGTGCGCGCGACGTACTGCGCGCCGGCCGCGTCGAGATAGTCTTCGGCGGCCACGCGCACGCGGCCGTTGACCACTTCCGGCGCGCTGTCGAAGCGCTCGCCGAATTCTTCCGGCGTGCGGTAGCTCAGCATCGCGAACTGCCGCGCCAGCGACAGTCCCTGCGCATCGGCGCACTGCAGCTGGCCCAGCGTGACCGCGCGGCGCTGCAGCGCGCGCCACGCCGACGCATAGGGGTGCGGGCGATGTGCGCCGCTGACCGCGACCAGCTTGCGCAGCTTGTGCGGATGGCGCACGGCCAGTTGCAGGCCGACCAGCGCGCCGTAGGAATAGCCGACGAAGCCCTGCAACTGCGGAATGTCGAGGAACTCCAGCAACTGGGCGACGGCGTCGGCCTGATCGGCGGTGTCGATCGGCGCGTCGAGCCGGCCATCGGCACCGAGATAGTCGATCGCCAGCAGTCGCTGGCGCGCCGGCGACAGCGTGCGCTCGTCATCGACCAGCGCATTGAGCCAGCCGGCCTCGGCAAACGTGCGGCTGGCGCGCAGGTGGCGATGGGCGGAAATGCCGCCGGCCACCAGCGTCACCGGCGCATCGTGCGCGCCGAGCAGTTCGTAGCGCAGCGTGACCACGCGCGGACCGGCGTGGCGCAGCGTCAGCGGCAGCGCGATTTCGCCGCGCAACGCGTCGGGACGGATCTCGTCGGCGACGGAGGCCGCGTCCGCAGCCGGCGCGGAGGTACAGACGGAAAAGGGAGAGGCGGTGGCGAAGCTCATGGCGGTATCCGAGGAAGGGACTACGGCCATCGAGCTTCGCGGAGCTCGCGTTCGTCGTGCGAAGGCACGTTACGAACCATCTTTCGGCGGACGCGTCGTCCCCGCAGGATTTGGCACCTACGCGGTCGCTTGCGCTTCCGCGGGCTGCCCCGGCATCAAAGGGCCTGTCCCTCCGCCGGTCTCGATGGTGCGGGCAGGATGCCAGCGGTTTTCCGCCATGTCAATCGCTTTATCCGGATTAAGCGATAGATGTCCGCCGGATGGCCCTCGCCGGCCCCGTGGGGCATGCCGCATAATCGCCGGCAATGACGAAATACCTCCCGATAGGCGCGCTCTGCGTCGCCCTGCTGGCCGGTTGCACCTCAGCGCCGCCGCATGCCCCGCGCCCGTCGGCGCCCGCTTCCATCACCCCGGCCGACCATGTAATCGCCGAAAGCTGGATTTCCGAGCCGGCCGATGGCGAGGAACTGGACTCGGTCGCCGCCTGGCCGACCGAGGACGGCGGGCTGTGGCTGATCGCCACCGCCAAATCCACCCATCGCCTGGCGGTCTACGACGGCGACAGCGGCCGGCCGCTGCGCCATGTCGGCAGCCGCGGCCAGGAGCCTGGACAGTTCGAGCGGCCCAACGGCATCGCCGTGTTCGGCGATCTGCTGTTCGTGACCGAGCGCGACAACCACCGCGTGCAGGTGTTCGAACTGCCGGACTTCACGCCGCTGGGCGTGTTCGGCGCGCAGGAACTGCGCTCCCCCTACGGCCTGTGGCTGCACGAGACAGGCCCGGGCGAACTGGAAGTGCTGGTCACCGACAGCTTCATGGCCGACTTCGAAAAGCGCGTGCTGCCGCCGATGGCGGAACTGGATCAGCGCGTGCGCCGCTTCCGCGTGAACGTCGATATCGAGGGCCGCCTGCACGCGCGCTACGACGGCAGCTTCGGCGACACCACCGAGGCCGGCGCGCTGCGCATGGTCGAATCGATCGCCGGCGATCCGGTCCACGACCGCCTGCTGATCGCCGACGAGGATCGCCGCGTCGGTTCGACGCTGCGCGAATACCGGCTGGATGGCCGCTACCGCGGCTTCAGCCTGCCTGTCTTCGACGCCGATGCCGAAGGCATCTCGCTGTGGGCGTGCAGCGCCGAGGACGGTTACTGGATCGCCGTCGACCAGCTGACCCCGACGCTGTTCCGCGTCTACGACCGGCGTACGCTGCAGCCGGTCGGCATCTTCAGCGGCGGGCAGGTCGCCAACACCGACGGGCAGACGCTGTATGCGGCGCCGACGCCGCGCTTCCCGGCCGGCGCGCTGTTCGCGCTGCACGACGACCGTTCGCTGGCCGCGTTCGATCTGCGCGATATCGCCCGGGCGCTGTCGCTGCGGCAAGACTGCCTGCGGTGACGACGGCGGCGCGCATCGCGGCGGCGCTGCTGGCCACGGCGCTGCTCATTTCCGTCGCCCCGGCCGACGCGGCGCGCCTGTACCGCTGGAAGGACAAGCAGGGCTATACGCAATACGGCGACCGCCCGCCGGAGGCCGATGCGCTGCCGCAGGACGTCGATGTCATCCGCTTTCGCAATCCGCCCAGCGCGCTGGTACGACTGCGGCTGGAAAAGCAGGGCGTGCGCTACCAGGCCTGGGCCGACAACCTGATGCACGGCCCGGTGCAAGTGCAACTGGACTTCAAGCGCAACCGCGGCGTGGTCGCGACGCCGCGATTGCCCGCGCGCGCGGTGGTGCCGGCGCGCAGCAGCGTGCTGGTGGGCTACGTGACGATGCCCGACCCGCTGCGCGGCGGCGAGTTCGAACTGAAGATGGACGCGCTGCCCGGCGACCCGGCCGCGCATGCGCAGGACTACGACTACCGGTTGCCGTTCGAATACGGCCGCGTGCGCGTCGACCAGGGACCTGGCGGCGCCTTCAGCCACAGCGATGCGCAGAACCTGCACGCGATCGACTTCGCCGTGCCCGAAGGCACGCCGATCCTGGCCGTGCGCGAGGGCGTGGTGATGCAGGTCGAATCCGATTTCGACCAGGCCGGGCTCAACCGCGAGAAGTTCGGCGGCCGCGCCAACTTCATCCGCATCCTGCACGGCGACGGCACGATGGCGCTGTACGCGCACCTGCAGCCGGAAGGCGTGCAGGTGCGCACCGGCCAGTACGTGCGCAAGGGCCAACGCATCGGCCTGTCCGGCAACACCGGCTTCTCGACCGCGCCGCACCTGCATTTCGTCGTCCAGGCCAACCGCGGCATGCGGCTGGAATCGGTGCCGTTCCGCATGTTCGGGCCGTTGGGCGAGCTGAAGTTCCCCAACGCGCCGGCGCCGGCCCGCGCGGCGCGCTGACGTATAATCGCGGCCTTTCCGCCTTCCCTCACGCCCGCGCGGGCGCCGTCGCCATGTCCGAAGTCTCCCCCGAAGCCGCGCGCCGCCGCACCTTCGCCATCATTTCCCATCCCGACGCCGGCAAGACCACGCTGACCGAGAAGCTGCTGCTGTTCGGCGGCGCGATCCAGATGGCCGGCTCGGTGAAGGGCCGCAAGGCCGCGCGCCACGCGACCTCGGACTGGATGGCGCTGGAAAAGGAGCGCGGCATCTCGGTGACCTCGTCGGTGATGCAGTTCCCGTACGAAGGCAAGATCGTCAACCTGCTCGACACGCCGGGCCACGCCGACTTCGGCGAGGACACCTACCGCGTGCTGACCGCGGTGGACTCGGCGCTGATGGTCATCGACGTGGCCAAGGGCGTGGAGGAGCGCACCATCAAGCTGATGGAGGTGTGCCGGCTGCGGGACACGCCGATCATGACCTTCATCAACAAGCTCGACCGCGAAGGCCGCGAACCGATCGATCTGCTGGACGAGGTCGAGCGCGTGCTCGGCATCCAGTGCGCGCCGGTGACCTGGCCGATCGGCATGGGCTCGCGCCTGAAGGGCGTCGTGCACCTGGTCAGCGGCGAGGTGCACCTGTACGAACCGGGACGCAACTTCACCCGCCAGGATTCGACCATCTTCGCCTCGCTGGACGATCCGCAACTGGAAGCGCGCATCGGCGCCGAGATGCTGGCCAACCTGCGCGACGAACTGGAACTGGTGCAGGGCGCCAGCCATCCGTTCGACAAGGACGCCTACCTGCGCGGCACGCAGACGCCGGTGTTCTTCGGCTCGGCCGTCAACAATTTCGGCGTGCAGCCGCTGCTGGACTTCTTCGTCGATCACGCGCCGCCGCCGCAGCCGCGCGCGACCACCACGCGCACCGTGCAGCCGGCCGAGGCCAAGCTGAGCGGCTTCGTCTTCAAGATCCAGGCCAACATGGATCCGCAGCACCGCGACCGCGTCGCGTTCATGCGCGTGTGCTCGGGCCGTTTCGCCGCCGGCATGAAGGCCTTCCACGTGCGCAGCGGCAAGGAGGTCAAGCTGGCCAACGCGCTGACCTTCATGGCCAGCGATCGCGAAATCGCCGCCGAGGCGTATCCGGGCGATGTCATCGGCATCCACAACCACGGCACGATCTCCATCGGCGATACCTTCACCGAAGGCGAGTCCATCGGCTTCACCGGCATTCCGAACTTCGCGCCGGAGCTGTTCCGCCGCGCGCGCCTGCGCGATCCACTCAAGCTCAAGCAGTTGCAGAAGGGCCTGGCGCAACTGTCGGAAGAAGGCGCCACCCAGTTCTTCCGGCCGCTGATGAGCAACGACCTGATCCTCGGTGCGGTCGGCACGCTGCAGTTCGACGTGGTCGCCTACCGGCTGAAGGACGAATACGGCGTGGACGCCTCGTTCGAACCGGTCGGCGTGGTCACCGCGCGCTGGGTCCGCTGCGACAACGCGAAGAAGTTCGAGGAGTTCCGCGACAAGAATGCGATGAACCTGGCGCTGGATGCGGCCGGCCAGCTGGTCTACCTCGCCCCGACCCGGGTCAACCTGCAGCTGGCGCAGGAACGCGCGCCGGACGTGCAGTTCCATGCCACCCGCGAGCATGCGCATACGGTCGGGCTGGATTGATCGGCCAACCCGGCACCGGTGCGTCCATCCCGACTGTTGCGCGCCATCGCGCTGATCGGGCTGTTTTGCGCGCCGGATGCTGACGGCGTGGCGCCACCCGCTCCATGCTGAATACCTGAACGCCGTACAGATGCGGCCGATGACGCAGTGCGGTAATTTCCCCGGCATGAGCGAATCGCCTTCCCACCACGATCTAGACAGCCGCAAACTGGGCGACCATCTGACCGACATTCGCGACGAAATCGCCAGCGCGTTGACCCACGGGCTCGCCGCCGCCGCCGCACTGGCCGGCGGCGCGGTGCTGATCACGCTGGCGGCCATCCATGGCGACGGCTGGCAACTGGGCGCCTCCATCGTGTTCGGCGTCACCCTGCTGCTGCTCTACACCGCCTCCACGCTCTATCACGCGATCCAGCATCCGGTCGCCAAGGGCCGGTTGAAGGTGTTCGATCACTGCGCGATCTACCTGCTGATCGCCGGCACCTATACGCCCTTCACCCTGATCGGCCTGCGCGGCCCGTGGGGCTGGGGACTGTTCACCGCGATCTGGACGCTCGCCGTAGCCGGCGTCATCTTCAAGCTGTTCTATACCGGCCGCTTCAAGCTGCTGTCGACGATCATCTACATTGCGATGGGCTGGTTGGTCATGGTCGCGATCAAGCCGATGCTGACCTCGCTCGATGGCTGGACGCTGGGCTGGCTGCTCGGCGGCGGCATGTTCTACACGCTCGGCACGTATTTCTACCATCGCGAATCGATCCGTTATTCGCACGCGATCTGGCACCTGTTCGTCATCGCCGGCAGCGTCTGCCATTACATCGCGGTGACCGAGCAGGTCCTGCGGCCACGCCTGGCAGGCTGAGCCTTTCGCTCAGCTGAACCGTAGCGGCACCGCATACGCCGCCTTGACGTGGCCTTCGCGGGGGCTGAACCGGGCTTGTCTATATTGCGGGCATGCCTATCCAGTCCGCCTTCCGACGTCCGCGCTTCCTCCGGGAACGTCCTTCCAACCGCGCGATCATCATCCTCAGCGTGATCATCGCCGCGCTGGTGGCGCTGTGGATCCTGTTCGACTGGAACTGGTTCAAGGGTCCGATCGAGCGACAGGTCAGCGCGCGCACGCAGCGCGAATTCCGCATCGACGGCAATTTCGATGTCGATCTGGGCCGCATCACCACCATCAGCGCCGACCGGCTGTACCTGGGCAATGCACCGTGGTCCAAGCAGCCGGAGATGGCCGCGGCCGAGCGCGTCGAGCTGGACATCGCGCTGTGGCCGCTGATCTTCAAGTGGCAGGTGCGCATTCCCGAGATCCGCCTGACCCAGCCGCGGCTGCAACTGGAGACCGGACCGGAAGGCAAGGGCAACTGGGTGTTCGGCGAGAGCGATGGCGGCAGTCCGCCGCAGTTCAACCGCATCTGGGTCGATGACGGCAAGTTCCGCTTCCTCGACGCGCCCGGCGGCACCGACATCCGGCTGGATGTGGGCAGCGTCGCTACCCGCACTGCCACCGAATCGCCTTCCATCGCGCTGAAGGGAGGCGGGCAGTGGGCCAAGAATGCCTTCACCTTGTCCGGCACCGCGCAGTCGCCGCTGGATCTCCAGAAAGACGATGTAGGGCCCTACCACGTCGACCTGCGCGCCAGTGCCGGCGCCACCCACGCGCATGCGCGCGGCACGCTGATCGATCCGTTGCAGTTCCGCGATTTGGACATGCGCCTGGCGCTGTCGGGCAAGAATCTGGAAGACCTGTATCCGCTGCTCGGCCTGGCCCTGCCGCCTACGCCCCCGTACCGCTTCGACGGCCGCTTCCGCCGTGACGACAACGTCTGGCGTTACGAAGGCTTCAACGGCGTGGTCGGCGACAGCGATCTGGGCGGCTCGGCCGCGGTGACGGTCGGCGGCGAACGTCCGCTGCTGAAGGCCGATCTGATCTCGAAGAAACTGGATTTCGACGATCTGGCCGGCTTCGTCGGTGCCGCACCGCAAGCCGGCGCCAACGAGACGACCAATCCCGAACTACGCGCGCAGGCCACGCGCAATGCCGCCGATGGCCGCGTCCTGCCGACCACGCCTTACGATCTGACCAAGCTGCGTGCGATGGATGCCGATGTACGCCTGCGCGCGCAGAGCATCCTGGCGCCGGGCTGGCCGCTGGACAACATGGATGCGCACCTGAAGCTCGATGCCGGGCTGCTCACGCTCGAGCCGCTGAACTTCGGCGTCGCCGGCGGCAACATCCGCTCGACCATCCGCATGGATGCGCGTCGCGACACCATCGACACGCGCGTGCAGGCGGCCGTGCGCGGCCTCAACCTCAACAAGCTGTTTCCCGACGCCGCGATCACCAAGGACGCCGTGGGCCGGATCGGTGGCGATGTCGCCTTCAGCGGCAAAGGCAATTCGATCGCCGGCATCCTGGGCACCGCCACCGGCGACATCGGCGTGGGCATGGGCCGCGGCCAGATCAGCAACCTGCTGATGGAGCTGGCCGGCCTGGATATCGCCGAGGCGTTGAAGTTCCTGGTCACCAAGGACAGGACCATCCCGATCCGCTGCGCGTTCGGCGACTTCAAGGTCACCGACGGGCTGATGGAAACGCGCAGCCTGGCGTTCGATTCGACCGATACCATCATCGTCGGCGAGGGCAGCATCAACCTGAAGGACGAATCGCTGGATTTGTTACTGCGCCCGCGTCCGAAGGATCGCAGCATCCTCTCGCTGCGCTCGCCGCTGATCATCGGCGGCACCTTCGACAGTCCTTCGTTCCGCCCGGATTTCGCGCGGCTGGGGCTGCGCGGCGCGGTCGCGCTGGCGCTGGGCAGCATCGCGCCGCCAGCGGCGTTGCTGGCGACGTTCGAACCCGGCCCGGGCGAGGACAGCGACTGCGGCGGCAGCTACGCCAAGTGATGCGTCAGCTGGCGATGTAGCGCTGCAGCTGATCCAGCTCGACCTGCTGATCCTCGATGACCGCCTTGACCAGATCGCCGATGGAAATGACCCCGACCACGCGCCCGCCATCGACTACCGGCAGATGGCGGATGCGATGCTCGGTCACCACCTGCATGCAGCGATCGACCGTGTCGTCGCAATCGACGGTGATGACGCGCGCGGTCATGATGTCGCGCACCGGCGTTTCGGCCGACGATTTGCCGTGCAAGATGACCTTGCGGGCGTAATCGCGCTCGGACAGGATGCCGGACAATTCGCCGGCCTGCATGGCCAGCACCGCGCCGATGCCCTTCTCCGCCATCACCTTGATCGCCGTCAGCACCGAATCGTCGGGCGACACCGCGAAAATCTCAGGGGACTTGTCCCCCAACAGCTGACGTACCGTGCGCATCGGCAACCTCCTGGCGGCTGGACGGTTGCGTCGAGGATACTCCTCCGCGCGCCGGTTGCCACACATCCACCAGGTACAGCGGCCGCTGCTTGGACTCCTCGTACAAGCGGCCCAGGTATTCGCCGATCAGGCCCAGCGCGATCAGCTGCACGCCGCCCAGCATCAGGATCACGCTCATCATCGTCGGCCAGCCGGCGACCGCGTCGCCCCAGAGCGCCGCCTTGATCACGATCCACAATGCGAACACGAACGCCAGCAGCGCCGTCAGCACGCCCAGATAGGTCGCCGCGCGCAGCGGCGCGGTCGAGAAACTGGTGATGCCCTCGAGCGCGAAATTCCACAGCTTCCACAGGCCGAACTTGCTGTCGCCGGCCAGCCGCGGCTCGCGCCGGTACGGCACGGCGATCTGGTTGAAGCCGATCCAGCCGAACAGGCCCTTCATGAAGCGATGGCGCTCGCGCAATTGCCGCAGCGCGGCCAGCGCGCGCGGCGACAGCAGGCGGAAATCGCCGGTGTCGGCGGGGATCGGCGTCTTCGACAGCCGGCCGATGAGGCGGTAGAAGCCATGCGCGGTGGCGCGCTTGATCCAGCGCTCGCCCTCGCGCTCGACGCGGGTACCGTGTACGTCGTCGTGGCCTTCGCGCCATAGCGCGACGAACTGCGGGATCAGTTCCGGCGGATCCTGGCCATCGGCATCGAGGATCATCGCCGCGCCTTCGTCGACCAGATCCAGGCCGGCGCTCAGCGCCGCTTCCTTGCCGAAATTGCGCGACAGCCGCAGCAGCGCCACCGACGGATCGGCGCGCGCGATGCGCTGCAGGGCCGGCCAGGTCTCGTCGCGGCTGCCGTCGTCGACGTACAGCACGCGGCCATCGATGGCATCGAGCCGTTTCAGCACCGCGGCGATACGCGGATGCAGGATCGGCAGCGCCTCGGCCTCGTTGTGCGCGGCGATCACCACCGTCAGTCGTTGCATCGTCATCGGCCTCATTCCATCGACTGCAGGTAGCCGGCACCGCCTATCTGCCGCACCTGCTGCTGTATCCGCTGGCTCTGGCGCTGGACATAGGGGCCGGGATTGGCTGCACTGTATTGGCGCGGTGCCGGCAACACCGCCGCCAGCCGCGCGCTTTCCGCCGGCGTCAGCCGCGCGGCGTCCTTGCGCCAGTATTCGCGCGCGGCGGCCTGCGCGCCATAGATGCCGTCGCCGAATTCGGCCACGTTGGCGTAGACCTCCAGGATGCGCGACTTCGGCCACATCGCTTCGATCAGCAGCGTGTACCAAGCCTCGATACCCTTGCGCACCCAGCGCGACGGCCGGCTCTGTCCCTGCCACAGGAACAGGTTCTTGGCAACCTGCTGGCTGATCGTGCTGGCGCCGCGCACCCGGCGACCCTTGGCGTTGTGTTCGCGCGCCTTTTCGATGGCCTGCAGATCGAAGCCGCGATGCCTGCTGAAGTTCTGATCCTCGGCCGCGATCATCGACAGCGGCAAACTGGAAGCGATGCGATCCAAATCGCGCCAGTCGTAGGCGATGCGGAATCCCCAGTCCCCCTGCCCCCATGCTTCCAGCTGCCGGCCCGCCATGAACGCGGTGAATGGCGGGTCGATGAAACGCAGCGCCGCCACCTGCAGCGCGCTGGCGACGGCCAGCAGCAACGGCAGCGCCAGCAACCAGCGTCCCCAACGCCGGCGACGGGGCGGACGCGGCTCAGCCGGATTCACGCATATTCCCACTTGCGGCGCGTAGCTTCGTCCCCATCTGCTTCTGCCCCTGTCTTCGATGCCGGCGTTCATTATGCCGACGCCGCCCACATCCCCGTATCCATGAACGACACCTCCCTGCCCGCGGCCGACGCCGCGCAAGACCTCCTGACCCGTTTCCTGCTGCCACGCGCCGGCATACGCGGCGTCGCTGTCCGGTTGCAGGACACCTGGTCCGCCATCGGCGAACGTGCCGGCTACCCGCCGGCCACCGCCGAATTGCTCGGCGAAGCCTGCGCCGCCGCTGCCCTGTTCACCGGCCACACCAAGATCGATGGCCGCCTGTCGGTGCAGCTGCGCAGCAGCGGCCCGCTGCGCACCCTGTTCGCCGAATGCACCGCCGTCGGCACCCTGCGCGGCATCGCCCAGCTGGACGGCGATGGGGACGCGCCGCGCGATCTGCGCGCGCTCGGCGACGACGCCCTGCTGGCCATCACCATCGAGAATCCCGGCCTGGACCCGCGCGAACCGCAGCGCTACCAGAGCCTGGTCGGGCTGGAGGCCAGTCGTCTGTCGGAAGCCTTCGAGGATTATTTCCGCCAGTCCGAACAGCTGCCGACCCGGTTGCTGCTGGCCTGCGACGACCGGCGCGCCGTCGGCCTGATGCTGCAGAAGCTGCCCGGCGACGAAGGCGACGACGACGGCTGGACCCGCGCCGGCGCGCTGTTCGACACGCTGGGCGAGGCCGAACTGCTCGACACCCCGCCGGCGCTGCTACTGCACCGGCTTTTCCACGAGGAACAGCCGCAGATGCTGGGCGAGCGCGCGCTGCGTTTCGCCTGTTCCTGCTCGCGCGAGCGTGTCGAAGGCATGCTGCAGTCGCTGGGACAGGCCGAGGCTACCGCCGCTCTGGCCGATGGCGTGGCCGAAGTGCGTTGCGAGTTCTGCGGACAACGTTATCTTTTCTCGCGTGACGAAATCGACGAACTTTTCACTCAGCCTGCGGTCAGAATGGAAGCACCGGACCGGCTGCAATAGGTCCGGCGCACCTCGGGGACTTGTTAAAGAAACATAAACGGCTTAGCATCGGTTCCCCTTCGGGAGGGGAACTCCGAAGTATCCACGGAGTCTGAAGCGAGCCATGAACCTGCGTCGCCTGCACCTGCTCATCGCCCTGCTGCTCGCCCTTGGCGTGGCCGCGGGCGCGCATGCGCAGAACAAGCCGCCGGTCCGCCTCGGATCAGACCGCACGCCCACGGCTTTGCCGGTCTGGAACAACAGTGGCCAGGTCGAGGCCGTGCTGCTGCTCGAACCCACCGGCGAAGCCACCGCTGGCGCCCGCTGGCGCTTCGGCAGCAATACCCTCAATGCCGCTTTCGGCTTGGAGGCCGGCGACGAACTCGGCCTGGTCTGCAATCGCCGCAGTGGTGTGGTTGGCAGCATCGGCAACCTCGCCAGCCATTGCATGCTGGCCTCGCTCGGCGAAGACGACGGCATCAATCTCAGCCAGCGTGCGACGGCCGGCGTCTCGCTGGCGCGCCCGGGCGGCAAGCTCGGCCTGTCCGCCGGCAGCGGCCGCGACACCCTGCCCACCTGGCTGTCGGCCGGCAAGAATCCCGCCAGCCGCATCGAACAGAGCGATCTGGCCGTGTTCGGCCAGAAGGACATCGGCAGCGAAGGCTTCGTATCGATCGGCGGCACCGTCGCACGCGCCCGGCTGGTCTCGCCGGCCGATGTTCCCGCCTTCGCCGACAACTGGAACAGCAAGAGCGTGAGCGTCGGCGGCGGCTACGGCCCCTTCAGCGCCAACATCATCGGCCGCGTCGTCGACGTCCCCGGCCAGCCCGGCAAGTGGGAAGGCCTCGGCCTCGGCCTCACCTGGCGCACCCCCTGGAGCGGCCAGCTCACCGTCGGCGCCGAAAACGTCATCACCCGCGGCAAGAACCCCTTCGCCCTCACCAACCAGAGCGCAGACGAAGGTACGGTGCCGTACGTGCGGTACGAGCAAGATCTGTAAAGGGTCGTTCGATGCCCTGCATGATGGCCAAAAAAGCGACTTCGGTCGCTTTTTCTTCGAATACCCACAGGCGCTTTTGCCTTAGAACCCCGTAATGGGCTTTACGCCATTTTTTCTATTGCTTTACGAAGGTTTAATTTTTCTTCAATCCCTACTAGTATCCGGATACCCCTTTCTTGGCAGCCCGCTTGGCCGCCAGAGGGCAACCTTGTGTTTACCCCCTTACGGGAGAGAGAGAAGAAATGAACTGCAAAACGACCAAGCTCCGAGAGGCGATTACCGTCGCTCTGGCAGTAAGCGCCGCTTCCGCGGCCGGCACTGGCATCGCGTTCGCCCAGGAAACATCCGCTCCTACGACCCTCGATCGTATTGAAGTCACGGGTACCCGCATCCGTCAGGTCGATACCGAAACCGCCCAGCCGGTCCTGACCATCAATCGCGGCGATATCGAAAAGCAGGGCTTTTCGTCTGTCGCCGACATCCTGCAGAACATCAGTGCAGTAGGTACTCCGCCCATCAGCCGCGCCTCGCCGCTTTCGTCTGGCGAAGCCGTGGGCGGTACGTACATCAGCCTGCGTGATCTCGGTGCGCAGCGCACCTTGGTACTGCTCAATGGCAAGCGCCTGGGCATCACCACCGGCGGCCTGCAAGATATCTCCACCGTTCCGGTGGCTGCCATCGAGCGCATCGAAGTGCTGAAGGATGGCGCCTCTTCCATCTACGGTTCCGATGCCATCGCCGGCGTCATCAATATCATCACCCGCTCCAATTTCGACGGAGCTTCCGCAAGTGCCTATTACGGTCAGTACAGCGAGGGCGATGGCGAAACGACGTTAGGCGATGTTGTTCTCGGTTTCACTGGCGACCGTGGTTCGTTGACCATCGCGGCCGAGTGGGCCGATGAGAAGAAGGTTGCCGCAGCCGATCGCCCTTATGCCGCATATCCGCGCAGTCACTATCACCCGGATTTCGGCTGGACGACCGTCGGCCAGTACGGCGGCTTCGCCGTGACAAACCAGTTCCCGCTGCCGGGCTTTGCCAACGGCCGCTACATCCTGCGCGATGGCGGAGATCCCCGCAATCCGGCCGATTACCGTCCGCAGAACACTGACTCCACGGTCACTGCCGACAAGACCAATACCAACCTCCAGACCGATCTGCGTACTCCGCAGGAACGTCGCGCCCTGTTCGTCGATGGCATCTATGACATCACCGACAATGTGCGTTTCCGTACCAACCTGATGTACAGCTATCGTGATAGCAATCGCCAAGTCGCCGGTTATCCATACCAGGCCATCGCTTTTGATACGCCGATGGCCGCCAACAGCTACTTCAATCCGTTGGGCGTAGAAATCCAGAACTGGTGGCGTCGTACCTGGGAAATTCCGCGCGAATCGCGCGCCGAACTGACGACCTACCGCTTCAGCGGCAATTTCGAGGGCAGCTTCGAATTTGCGGATCGTTATTTCGACTGGGACGTCGGCTACCTGCACAACAACAACAAGCTGACCCAGACCGGTACTGGCAACCTGAACCTGACCTCGTTGCGTGCTGCAGTGGGCCCGTCGTTTCTCAACGGCGATGGCGTCGTTCAATGCGGTACCGCAGCGGCACCTATTTCGTTGAATCAGTGCGTGCCGTTCAATCCTTTCCGGCACTTCGGCGACACTGGTGCAGGTGGCCTGACCGGCAACCAGGCACTGCAGGATTTCCTGTTCCCGACCACGCACGCTACCGCCGAAACCAAGACCACCGTGATCACCGCCAACGTGGCAGGCAGCATCGTCGCCCTCCCGGCCGGCGATTTGGGCTTCGCTGTCGGTGTGGAGAATCGCAAGGAAGAGGGCACCTTCAGTCCTGACGCGTTGGTGCAGAGCGGCAATACCACCGATCTTGCCAACTTCCCGACCGGTGGCAGTTATACCGTTGACGAAATCTATGCAGAATTGCAGATCCCGCTACTTGCCGATCTTCCGGGCGCGCGTGAGCTGAGCCTCAGCCTTGCAACCCGCTATTCGGATTACGACGCGTTTGGCGACACCGTCAACAGCAAGTTCGGCTTCAAGTGGAAGCCGCTCGATTCGCTGATGGTGCGCGGCACCATCGCCGATGGCTTCCGTGCGCCCACCATCAATGATCTCTACGGTGGCGGCTCGCAGACGTTCGACTTCTTCACCGATCCCTGCGACGTGCAGTTCGGTGCTTCACGTACCAATACTGCCGTTCGTGCCCGCTGTGCAGCTGCACTCCCGGCCGGTGTGGATGCCAATACGTTCCGTCAGTTGGCTCAAGGCTTCGTGCCGACCACGGCGGCCAGCTCGCAGACTCCCGTCGCATTCCTTTCCGGTTCCAATCCGGATTTGACGCCGGAAGAATCGCGCTCCAAGACGCTGGGCCTGGTCTGGAGCCCTGGCTTTGCCGAGGGGTTGAACGTCGCACTGGACTGGTGGGAAATCCGCGTTGAGAACACCATCATCGCCGATACCGCCAACCTCATCCTCAACGACTGCTACATCAACAACGTCCCGGAACGTTGCGGGGCGTTCACTCGCTCTCCCACGACCGGTATCGTTGACTTCCTGATCCGTCGCGGCCTGAATGCCGGTTACCGTGAAGTCGAAGGTTTCGACTTTGATGTCGGTTACCGCATGCCGACCGACAACTGGGGCAACTTTGCGGTTCAATGGACCAGTACCTACACCAGCCGTGACGACTTGGTCACCACCAAGAACCCGGTCACCAACCCGAATCCGTTCACTGGCGTGGGCTGGGCTGGCACCACCACAGGTACCCATTTCCGGATTCGTTCGAACATGAACTTGTCCTGGGAATCGGGCGCTTTCGGTGCAAGCTGGACGGCTCGTTACTATTCGGGCCTGAAGGAAGCGTGCCTGAGCGCAGCGGCGTTCCCGGATGAGTGCACGAACCCAACCTACTCCGCTCCCAGCAACCAAGGTGCAGCCACGTTCCAAGCTACCAATGAGACCGGTTCGAATACCTTCCACGACCTGCAACTGCGTTGGAGCGCGCCGTGGAACGCGACCGTGTCCGTAGGTGCCAACAACGTATTCGATCGCGTCGGGCAGGTGATGTACAGCCAACCGAGCGCCAACGTGTCTTACTACGGCGGTTTTGATATTGGCCGCTTCTTGTACATGCGCTACACCCAGCGTTTCTGATTCATCATTCGTAGGTAAACCGCTACGGCCCCCGAAAGGGGGCCGTAGTCATTTGTTAACCTGAATCTGAATTGACCGCAATACGAGGTGCTTGTCTCAATATTGGATGAGAATTCGTAATACGCTTAACATGCCTTTAATTCTTTGAACGCTTTGACTACTATCCAGAACACCCTGCTGCTTGGTGGCCGTAATTTTGCTGCCAGCTGGGTCCCCTAGGGCTTAAAAAACGACATTCGGAGAGAGAATGAACTGCAAAACCACCCAATTGCGCGAGGCTATAGGCTTGGCGCTCGCAGTGGGCGCGACGTCCCTGGCCGGTACAGGAATCGCGTTCGCACAGGAATCCACCGAGGGCGCCCGCACTCTGGACACCATCCAGGTGACCGGCTCGCGCGTTGCCCGCGTCGAAACCGAAACCGCCAGCCCGGTCGTTGTCATTGATCGCGCTGCCATCGAACAGACCGGCAAGCTGACGCTGGGCGATCTGATCCAGGAAATGCCTGCCATGTCGGGCGCCCCAACCAATCCGCAGGTCAACAACGGCGGTGGCGACGGCGCGTCCACGATCGATCTTCGTGGTCTGGGATCCGCGCGTACGCTGTTGCTGGTGAATGGACGCCGCGTCGTCAACAGCGATGTCAACTCCATTCCCGCCTCCGCAGTGGAGCGTATCGAAATCCTGACCAGCGGCGCTTCGGCCGTATACGGTTCGGATGCGGTCGCAGGCGTAGTCAACTTCATCCTGCGCCGCGACTTTGAAGGTCTGACGGCCTCGATCGATTTCGGCCTCACGCCGAGCCATCAGGATGGTCAGCGCAGCGGTGGGTCGATCACCTTCGGTCAAGTGGGCGACAAGGGCAACATCATCGCCGGCCTGAACTACAACAAGTTCGATGGCATCTCGTCGAATGATCGCGACTACTCCAAGGACGCCACTTATCTGTATAGCGGTTATGTCACCGTTTTCGGTTCCAGTCGCAACCCGAACGGTCGCATCTATTTCCCGGCAGGCAGCCCATTGGCCACGCAATACGGCTGCTCTTCGGTCACGCTGACCCCGGGCACCACGGGTGCATCGCAGAGCGATTACCGCTGCTACAACGGTGCGCGCGATTCGTACAACTACCAAGCAACCAACCTGATCCTGACGCCGCAAGAACGCACCAATGCGTTCTTCCTGGCTAATTACCAGATCACCGACAACCTGAATGCGTTCGCCGAGGTCTATCACAACAAGACCTCGTCCAACTTCGCCATCGCGGCGCTGCCGTTCGACGCCAACAACGACGGTGTGGTGATCTCGGCCGACAGCTATTACAACCCATTCGGCCAGAACTTCGGCCCGGCCGCCGACGGCAGCGTCAACCAGTTCCTGACCCGCTTCACCTCCCTAGGCCAGCGCCGCTCCTATTACGACACCACCACCTCGCAGGTCGTGGCCGGCCTAGAAGGCTTTGTCGGCGATACCTGGAAGTGGGATGCCGCTTTCAATTACGGCCACTATTTCAGCGAGAACACCAGCTTTGGCTATGTGTACTACGCCGGTCTGGCCGACGCGCTGGGTCCATCCTTCATGGATACTGACGGTGTGGTCCGTTGCGGTGCGCCAGGGGCGGTGGTCGCAGGCTGCACGCCGCTGAACATCTTCAACATCTTCGATCCTCAGTCAGTCGCGACACTGAGTCAGTACGAGGCGCGTCCGGTCTATTCGACCATGTACCAGATGCGCAGCTTCGAAGCCAACGCCAATGGCGAGCTGTTCGAACTACCGGCAGGTGCCGTGCAGTTGGCGTTCGGCGGTGCATGGCGCGAAGAATATCAGCGCAGCGAAGTCGACTACATCGCGATCGCGGACGACACCGGTCGCTGCTTCATCTCGCAGGAAGCCTGCAGCTCGGGCCTGGGCGGCAAGTACGACGTGACTGAGGTCTACGGCGAATTGTATGTGCCGATTCTGGCCGATGCACCCTTCGCTCATTTGCTGTCGTTGACGCTGGGCAGCCGGTATTCGGACTACAGCACCTTCGGCGATACGACCAACAGCAAACTGCAGGTGGAATGGCGTCCGATCGAAAACCTGCTGCTGCGCGGCACGGTGGCGGAAGTATTCCGTGCGCCGACCATCAACAACCTGTATGCCGGTCCACAAGGTAATGCACCGCAGTTAATCGACCCCTGTCGTGGATACGGCGCTGCGGGCACACCTCGCGATCATGAGAACGCATGCGGTGCTGGCGCAGGTGCGACCAACATTCCGGCTGGCGGTATTGGACCAGCGCCAACAAGCCAGTCCAATGGCGTATGGTCGGGAGCGGTGGCCGCAGGATTTGATTTGCAGCCCGAGTCCGGAAAATCGTTCTCTTGGGGCGTGGTATACGACCCTCAATGGGCTTCTGGTCTGTCTGTAAGTCTTGATTATTGGCGTCTGTACTTAAACGAGACCATCACTCGTGCAGACGCGCAGATTGCGGTTGATACTTGTTATAACGACGACAGCCATCCTTTCTGCGACTTCATTAATCGGCGAGCCGATGGTCAGGTCGACTTCATTCGTGAGCCGATCGTAAACCTGGGACGCTTGGATGCTAATGGATGGGATTTAGCAGTTCGTTACCGGCTACCTGAAACGGCATGGGGCGGTTGGTTGTTTGGCTTGGATGCCACTTATATCGATCGATTTGATAACGATACCAACCCGTTGGGTGAAGGAAATACCGTCAATTATCTGGCCGGCACGTACAATCCTTCTTATGGCATGTACGCCCGTTCCCGGGGACGGCTGTTCGTCAACTGGCAAAAGGGCGATCTGGGGTTGAGCTGGCGCGCTCGCTATGTGAGTGGTTTTGATATCACCAGTGCGGACGCGGGTTGTTCTGCCGATACTCCCGAATTCTGCTACTCCCGCCGCTTCGACGACTACCTGATCCACAGCTTCAGTGCTGCATACTCGTTGCCTTGGTTCAACTCGAAGATCGAAGTCGGTCTGGACAATGCGTTCGACAAGCAGCCGCAGATCATGTTCCAGAACAACGTATTGAATTCCAATACGGACGTGCAGACCTACGACACCGTCGGACGCTACCTGTGGGCACGCTACACGATGAACTTCTGAGCAGATGAAGTAATCGTTGCACCTTGGCCGCGCGGCGCAAGCCGCGCGGCCTTTTTGTTGTCGCGCTAGAATCAGCTCATGAATCAACCCTTGATCCAGCAAGCCGTGGCATTGTTTCAGAGAGGCCTTTTCCAGGACGCCGCGCAGTTTTGCCAACAGGCACTTGTCCACGCACCAAGGGACGAAAGCCTTGCCACGGTCTGGGCGATGAGCCTGCAGAACCTCGGCCGCGACCAGGATGCGGTGCCCGTGTACCGCCAATTGGCTAACGCCCGTCCGGACGTGCCCGGACATTGGGCGAATCTCGGCTTGGTCCTGCGCCGCATCGGCGACTATTCCGAGGCCGAAGATGCCTACCGGCAGGCTCTCGCCGGCGAACCCCAAAATACCGGCTTCCTCGTTGATTACGGGCTGCTACTGCTGGATATGGGCCGCATCGCCGATGCGCGGCACCGCTTCCTAGATGCCGTCGACCAGCAACCCGGCCTGGCCGAAGCGCGCATCTACGCTTCACTCGCCTGCTTCGAGTGCGGCGATGCGCAGCGCGCAGCCGCACTGATTCCACCAGCGGAGGAATGGCGCGAGCTGCCTGACCACCTGCGTGAGGAGCTCGCGACCGCATTAATGCAAGTCGGTCGCACCGACGAGGCGGAAAAGCTGTTGCTGGCGCCCGGCATAAGGCCATCTCTTTCAGGCACCATCCGGCTGGCCCAGCTCAACGAGCGCACCAACCACATCGCCCAGGCGCACGCGCTCCTCACTCAGGCACGCATTCAAGCGACGGCGGCTGGCCGCCAGGAACAGATCGATCTGCTGCATCTGGAAGCTTCACTGGCGATGCGTGAAAAAAACTATGCCGACGCGCGTGCTGCCGCGCAATCGATCATCGTCCTGCGTCCCCATGTCCAGGCCGAGGCCAACGCCCATTTCACGCTGGCCAGTATCGCCGACAAGCAGAAAGATCCCGCTACAGCGATGACGCATCTCGAGCAGGCACACGCCATCCACTTCCGGCTGGCGGCCGACGTCGTACCGGAGATCGCGCATTCGGATGCAGAGCCGTTGAAAGTCTCCAGCAAATGGCTGACCTTGGAAGAAAGCGCTTTCCGACACGATCCACATGCGCCGTCGGCGGACGATTCGCCTGTTTTCATCGTCGGTTTCCCCCGCTCTGGCACCACGATGCTGGAGCAGATGCTGGATGCCCATCCACGTTACGCCTCGATGGACGAACGCGCGACCCTCCAGCGCTGCATCGAGCGAATGGAATCTCGAGGTTTCGAATACCCGCACGGATTGAGTACGCTGGAACGTTTCGACGCTGACGATTTGCGCGAAGTCTATTGGCACGAGGTTGCGAAAGTGATCGCTCTGCAGCCAGGGCAGCAACTGGTCGACAAGAATCCGCTCAACATGCTGCGGTTGCCGATGATTCTGCGGTTGTTTCCCAACGCCAAGATTATCCTGGCCCTTCGCCACCCCTGCGATGTGCTGCTGAGCTGTTACATGCAGAATTTCCGCTCGCCGGCCTTCATGGTGCTGTGCTCCAGCCTAGAACGCTTGGCGAAGAGCTATGTCAATGCGATGTACTTCTGGATTCACCACCAGGCGCTGCTGTCACCGGATACGCTGGCGCTGCGTTATGAGGACACGGTCGGCGACTTTTCCAAACAGGTGGATCGCATCGGTGCTTTCCTTGGCATCGGGGACCGTGAATTCCTTACGCGGTTCAGCCAGCACGCCGCAGCCAAGGGCTACATCAGCACCCCCAGCTACGCGCAGGTGGTGGAACCGGTAAATGCCAGTGCCGTTGGTCGCTGGCAACCGTATGCGCACTGGCTGGCGCCTGCGTTGCCGATCCTGCAACCCGTGGCGGATCATTGGGGCTACGACCTGACGGTACGAAAGCCATGAAGGCGCTGGCCGACTATATCCGCACCTACGATGACGCCTTGCCGGCCGCGTTCTGCCGGCAATTGATCGACAACTTCGAAGGTTCGACGCAATTCCAGATCCCCAATGGCCGCGGGTATCGCCCAGCCTTGGACGACAGCCGCTGGACCGAGATTAATCTGACGCGACTGGCCGATCCCGCATTCCTCGGCTTCTTCATGACACTCGTCGAGCAGGCATTAACCCGCTACAACGCCGATCTTTCCCTGACGATGCAAGTTCCGCTGCGCCCGCGCATCGACCGGCTCACGATGAAAAAATACCGCGCGCAGGCCGGCGACCGCTTCCAGCCGCACTTCGACTCCATCGACGAAGTTGCCGGTCGCTATATGGTGTTCCTGTGGTACCTCAATGATGTGGATGAAGGAGGAACCACGCGTTTTACCGACATCGGCGTGGAAGTGGCGCCGCGCGAGGGCCGGCTGCTGATGTTCCCACCCTACTGGATGTTCCAGCACGTGGGTAATGCACCCATCTCCAACGACAAGTACATCCTTTCTACTTATCTGCTTTTCGATATGGCCGCTACCGCTGCCGGCTCACACGAATAAGCCTCAAGAGAGGCCCGCTTTGCCGTTGAAAAGTCCAATCTCCTCCACCAAGGCCCGCAGGGCTTCGATTTCCTCTTCGCGCAGTTCCGGGTTCCATGTATCCAGAATCATCACCACCCGTAATTGCGTGCTTCGATTCCAGGCCTGGTGCGAGAAAGAATCGTCGAAGGTGACGCAGCGGCCTTCCTGCCACTGATGGATTTGCCCACCGACTTCTAGTGCGCAATCGCCTGGCACGATCAACGGCAAATGCGTCACGACGCGGGTATTGGTTACGCCATGGTGGGGTTTGATGACGGTACCTGGCGAAAGCAGCGAAAAGAGAACTTCGGGGGCGTGGTCATCGATACGCGTCAGTGGAATCTGCTCGAGCGCCTGGGATGTAGCCGGACAATCGCGGTGATGCGTGTCGTGCCGGGTACCGTGGCGATAGAAGAAATATGCATCCCATGCCGCATCGCGGGCATCGCCTCCCAGGTACTGGCTCTTCTGAGACTCGTCGCTGAAGGTGAGGAACGGCTGCAGACCCTCGCGTCGCTGCAGTACCTGTTCGAGTTCCTGGCGGATGAAGGCCGTGCTGTCCTGCAGGCTTTCGTACCATGGAAATATCTTCGGTTCGAAATACGGACGTGCGCGTAGATCCGGCACATGCAGGAATGTTGGACGCTGGCGCGCATCCTCGTTGGCGGATGCGCGGAGGCCGAGATAGCTTTCCAGTCCTTCGCTTACCCGGCGCATGGCTGCAGCACCATAGCGCTGCAGCCAGGGCTCGATGGCGCTGAAGAACAGTTCGTACCGGCCCGCCTCTATCAACCGCATCGCGCTTTTAACTCGCTCCCTCAGGACCGAAGCGGTGGTGTCGTCGTTGAGCCAGCGTCCTTTCGCTTGGGCAGTGTTGACTGCCCGGAAGAATTCCGGGAGCGCGCGCGGATGGTTGGCCGCCTGCAGGCATTCGGCGTACTGGAGACGTGCCAGAAAAGCATCGGGCATGCGCTCGAGAAAATGCTCGAACAGTGGAAGCGCAGCCTGTGGGTCGCCCAGCGCTGTCAATGCCCCCGCCTTGAGCAGCCGCAACTGGTTGTTGCCAGGTTGCTGCTCCAATGCCGAATCGAGATCCAGCAATGCCGCTGCGAATCTGCCTTCATCAAGCTGTTGCTGGATCCGGGAAAGGAGTAACTCAGAAAAATTCATCCTTACACATCAAGCTCTGCACGGGGATGTCCATCATAGTTCAGCATGTTCACTCCACCCGCACTTCCGCACTCCCGGAGAACGTGGTCACGCCGACCTTGCCGTCGCCGTTGCCGTAGCGGGTGCTGAAACTGGCGCCGGGACCGTAGCGTTTCTTGTCGATGGTCGCGCCGGTGGCCCTGAGGGTGCCGCTGAAGCTTTCGCCGCTGACCTGGGCCGAGGTGTCCTTGGGCAGGACGAGGGTGAGGTTGCCGCTGACCGATTCGAGCTTGATCTGGCCATTGTTGGCCAGCGCGGTATGGGCTTCGATATTGCCGCTGACGGTGTTGGCCTTCAGTTCCTGCACGCGCTCGCCATTGACCAGCACCTGGATGCGGCCGGAGACGGTTTCGACGGCGACGTCGCCATTGAGGCGGCCGCGCAGCCGCACATCGCCGCTGACGGTTTCGGCTTCGACCGTGGTGCTGTTGAGGGTCAGGTCGAGATTGCCGCTGACCGCTTCGATGTCGGCCTTGCGCGGCGCGCCGACCGCGGCGACATTGCCGCTGACCGTTTCGATGGACAGCTGCGATGGCGCGATGCCGGAGACGTCGATATCGGCCGAAACCGACTCGATATCCAGATTCGCGCGCACCGGCACGGTCAGCTGCAGATGGCTGGATTCGGAACGGCCGCCGCCCCAGCCGCTGCTGCGCGGGTACTGCACGCGCACGGTCAGGTTCTGCCGATCGCCTTCGACCACGAGCTTCTCGGCGCCCTTGCCCAAAGTACCGGTGATTTTGACTTCATCGCGTTCCCAGCCGCGCACTTCGATGCGGCCTTTGATGTTTTCGATTTCGACCGTGCCGCGCCCATCCAGCGGACGGGTCTGATCGATGGCGGTCTGCGCCCATGCGGCAGGAGCCAACAATGCGGTCAGCAGCAATAGCAGGGAAGTCGTTCTGTATTCCATGGTTCGATCCTTCAGGTCATCGCGACGCGCTGGGTCAAGGCGAGCCGCCGGGCATAGGTACGGCGCAACTGGTTGAGCAGGAAACGCGCATCGGGCTGGACATCGAGGGCGCTGCGGATCTGCTCGGCGCTGCGATCCAGATCGTCGAGAGCGCTCGCGATCTCGGGCGGCAACGACGTGGTCGGCATCTGCGCCAAAGCCCCCTCGTAATCGCGGGTGAGCGCGGATGCTTCGCGCTGGAGCAGCGGTTCCGGCGCCGGCTGGCGGAAGGCGCCGGACTGCCAGATAAATCCGACCGCCAGCAGCATCGACGCCGCCGTGGCCCACGGCATCCAGCGGCGCTGCACGCGCGCTAGGGGTTCTGCCCGGTCGACCGTCTCGAGCGGTCGCAACGGCGACTGCGGCGATGCGGCGATACGGCTGGCGATATCGGGCCACAGATCGCGCGCGGGCGGCACGTCGTGGCGCAGTCCACGCAACTGCCAGCGCAGGCTTTCGTCGTGCGGATGTTCGGTGGTCATGCGGTGGCTCCCAGATGTTGTCGCAGCAGATGGCGCGCGCGATGCAGCTGCGCCTTGGAACTGCCGACGGCCATGCCGAGTTCGGCGGCGATTTCCTCGTGTTTCCAGCCTTCCACGTCATATAGCACCAGTACCGCGCGGGCGCGCGGCGGCAGCACGGCCACGGCGCGCTCCAAATCCAGCGACAGCGCGGTGGCGTGGCCGGCCGAATCGGGCGTATCGAGATGATCCAGGGCATCGTCGTCGCCGTCGAAACGCGGCTGGCTGCGACGGCTGCGCAGTTCCATCAGCGCGGTGGTCACCGCCAGCCGGTGCAGCCAGGTGGAAAAGGCGCTCTCGAAGCGGAAGCCCGGCAGCGCCTGCCAGGCGCGGACGAAGGCTTCCTGGGTCAGATCCTCGGCCCTTACGCCCTGCCCGCCCACCAGCCGCGCGATGACGCCATGCACGCGGCCGGCATGGCGACGATACAACGCCTCGAAGGCCGGCATCTCGCCGCGCGCCGCGGCCCGCGCCAATGACGCATCGGTCTGCGCGGCCGTATCCGGGCCGGTATCTGTCATCAGGTCGCTCACGACGGTGGTCAGCATACCGGGTGGGATGCGGATTCCGGCAGGAGGGTTTAAAGCGCGGCGCGGAGCCGAGCAAGCGCGGCTCTACATCGGCGGGGCCTTGGAGCGGAGCTCGCTCCGCCCTTTCGGGTGCCGGGTGGTCACATCCGCGCTGCCTACTGCGCCAGCAGGGTGGCGATGCGCTGCTGCTCCTCGTGCAAAGCGGCCGGCATGCGCGGGCCGAACGCTTCGAGGAACTGGCCGAAGCCGGCGAACTCGTCCCGCCAGCCGTCGCGGTCGAACCAGAACAGCTTGACCCGTGCCTCGTCGCTCAGCGGCACGTCCTGCAGGTTCAATGCGTCGGCATCGGGGAGGTGGCCAATGGGCGTCTCGACCGCGTCGGCCTGGCCTTCCACGCGCTTGATCATCCATTCCAGCACGCGCAGGTTGTCGCCGAAGCCCGGCCACAGGAACGCGCCGTCCTCGCCCTTGCGGAACCAGTTGACGTGGAAGATCTTCGGCAGCTTTGCGCCGGGCCGGTCGAACGACAGCCAGTGGGCGAAGTAGTCAGCGAAGTTGTAGCCGCAGAACGGCTTCATCGCCATCGGGTCGCGGCGCATCACGCCGACCGCGCCGGTCGCGGCGGCGGTGGTCTCCGAACCCATCGCCGCGCCGACCAGCACGCCGTGGGTCCAGTCGCGCGCCTCGAACACCAGCGGCACCAGCGAGGCGCGGCGGCCACCGAACACGATCGCCGAAATCGGCACGCCTTGGGGATCCTCGGCGCGCGGCGAATAGCTCGGGCACTGCCTGGCGCCGACGGTGAAGCGCGAATTCGGATGCGCGGCCGGGCCGTTGGCGGCATCGCAGGGGCGGCCCTGCCAGTCCAGCGCAGGCGTGCGCTTGTCCAGCCCTTCCCACCACGGCTGGTTGTCGTCGGTCACCGCCACGTTGGTGAAAATCGTGTCGCGGCCGATGGTGGCCAGCGCGTTGGGATTCGAGGATTGCGATGTGCCGGGCGCCACGCCGAAGAAGCCGGCCTCCGGATTGATCGCGTACAGGCGGCCGTCGGTGCCCGGACGCATCCAGCAGATGTCGTCACCCACCGTCCACACCTTCCAGCCGGCCTGGCGGTAGCCTTCCGGTGGAATCAGCATCGCCAGGTTGGTCTTGCCGCAGGCCGACGGGAACGCGGCGGCGATGTAGTGGGTTTGGCCCTGCGGGTTCTCGATGCCGACGATCAGCATGTGCTCGGCCAGCCAGCCTTCGCTGCGCGCCTGGTGCGAGGCGATGCGCAGCGCATGGCACTTCTTGCCCAGCAGCGCGTTGCCGCCGTAGCCGGAACCGAAGCTCTTGATGGCCAGTTCCTCGGGGAAGTGCATGATGAAGCGTCGATCCGGATCCAGTTCGCCGGTCGAGTGCAGGCCTTTGACGAACCCGCCGTCATGCAACGCGCCCTCGCGCTCGATGCGCGCCAATGCCGCGGCGCCCATGCGGGTCATGATGCGCATGTTGGCGACCACGTAGGGCGAGTCGGTGATTTCTACGCCGCAGCGCGCCAGCGGCGAATCGATCGGCCCCATGCAGTACGGCACCACGTACAGCGTGCGGCCACGCATGCAGCCGTCGAACAGCGCGTCCATCTTGGCGTGCGCCTCGGCCGGCGCCATCCAGTGGTTGTTGGGACCGGCGTCTTCCTGCCTGGGCGTGCAGACGAAGGTCAGATGCTCGACCCGCGCCACGTCGCTCGGGCTGGAGCGATGCAGCCAGCTGCCCGGATGGGTGTCGGCGTTGAGCGGCAGCAGCGTGCCGTCGGCCTGCATTTGCGCGGTCAGCGCGGCGTTCTCGGCATCGCTGCCGTCGCACCAGTGGATGCGGTCGGGCCGGGTCAGCGCGGCGACTTCGGCCACCCAGGCGTTCAGCGCTTCGAGCCGGCTGCCCTGAACCGGGTTTTCCTTCGTCCTGAAGATATCGACCGCTGCATTCATGTGCTGCCCTCATTGGATGAAACCAAAATGATACCAATGACCTTGGTACATGGCGAGGACAACGTCGGGCCAATGCGATGGCGGCCAAAGACACCAAGCGACAGGCACGCCAGCGGCTGCCGGCTTCCAATGGCGAGGGATATAAGTGGAGTGGAAACGCGGCGCTCGGAATGGCGCGCGCGCGGGCAGCGACCTATTGCGGAATCAGCGTGGAGATCACGTGTTCCAGATAGGCCTCGAATTCCTCATGGGTCATCCGCGGCTGCTGCAACTGCAGCGACAGCTGCAGGAAGCCGACATAGGCCGCGTAGGTCAGGCGTGCGCGATGATGGGCATCGGTACGGCCCAGCCCTGCCTGGCGGAACGAGGCCACCAGGTACTCCAGGCGGCGCTGCGACACGCGATCGATGACCGGCTGCACGGCCGGATGGTCCAGCGCCTTGAGCAGTTCGCTGTAGATGATGTGCGGCTTGACCTCGTGGCCGACCAGCTGGAACAGCGCACGCAGGCGCTCGCGCGGATCCGGCACCTGCTCGATCTGGCCGAACACGCTTTCCTGCTCGACCGACTCCCAGCGCTCCAGCGCCGCCTGCAGCAACGCATCGCGCGACGGGAAATGCCAGTAGAAACTGCCCTTGGTGACGCCGAGACGGCGCGCCAGCGGTTCGACAGCCACCGCAGAGACGCCCTGTTCCGCAATGAGATCCAGCGCGGCTTGCGCCCAGTCTTCTGCACTGAGACGACTGGTGCGGGGGGCAGGTGCGGGGACCGGAGCGTCGGATGTATTCATGTTTGCATTTAACCATACGGCGGGGTCTGTTGCGGTACGTTTGCTGCGGCGCAGCAAATCTTTTTTGCGATCTAACGCTTGCGCGCCTTAATCGCGCTGGCGAACCGATTGACTACTCTAAACGGCCACGCCCATACTAGACCGTATGGTGCATCGCATTTCCCACGCCGATCCGTCCGCTCCGCTGGCTTCGCTGCGCATCAATGGCGCCGGCGATATGCCGCTGCAGGCCACCGCCATCGCCTCGGCCGCCATCCTGCAGGCCGACAGCCGTCTGGTGTATGCGCACGGATTCGGCCAGACGCATGGCGCCTGGTCGCGCACCGCCCGGGCGCTGGCCGCGCATGGCTATGCCGGCCTGGCGTACGACGCGCGCGGGCATGGCCAATCCGGGCGCAACGCGGCCGACGAGCCCTATACCGGCGATCAGTTCGCCGACGACCTGATCATCGTCGCCGGCGAACAGCCGCAACCGCCGGTGCTGATCGGCGCATCGATGGGCGGGCTGTTCGGCATGATCGCCGAGTCGCGCTGGCCGGGCCTGTTCCGCGCGATGGTGCTGGTCGACATCACCCCGCGCTGGGAAATGGCCGGCTTGCAGCGCATCCTCGGCTTCATGACCGCCTTCCCCGAAGGCTTCGATTCGCCCGAGCACGCGGCCGAGATCATCGCCGCCTATCAGCCGCACCGCCGCTCGCGCAAATCGGCCGACGATCTGCGCGATCTGCTGCGCCTGGCCGACGACGGACGCTGGCGCTGGCACTGGGATCCGCGCCTGATCAACGAGCTGGCGCGCGACAGCGAGCAGCACCAGGACGCCATCGCCGAGGCGGCGCGCAAGCTGCAGTGCCCGATCCTGCTGATCAGCGGCGGGCGCAGCGATCTGGTGTCCGAACGCACCGTCGGCGAATTCCTCGATCTGGTTCCGCATGCGCGTCACGCGCATCTGCCGCAGGCCACGCACATGGTGGCCGGCGACGACAACGACGCATTTACCGCCACCGTGCTGGAATACCTGGCCGGGCTTCCCGCGCCAGCCGTTGCCGCATCCGATTTTCCCGAAGCTGTCACTGCATCCGTGTCCGGAGTACGTCCATGAGCATTCTCGTTCCCTTCCTCGTCCTGCTGCTGGCGGGCGCGTTCGCCGCCTATCACCGGCTGCGGCTGGTCGTCTTCACCGCCATCGCCGCCGCGGCGCTGGTGGCGTGCTGGCTGCTCGGCGCCCATGCGACCGCGACGGTAGCCGCGGCGATCGTGCTGGCCGTCATCACCCTGCCGGTGCTGTTGCCGTTCCTGCGCAAGCCGCTGATCACCGCGCCGATGCTGAAATTCTTCCGCAAGGTGCTGCCGCCGCTGTCCAAGACCGAGCGCATCGCGCTGGAGACCGGCTCGGTCGGCTTCGAGGGCGAACTGTTCACCGGCGATCCGGACTGGCAGAAGCTGCTCGACTATCCCAAGCCGCAGCTCAGCGCCGAGGAGCAGGCCTTCCTCGACGGCCCGGTCGAGGAACTGTGCCGCATGGTCAACGACTGGGAACTGACCCACGTCCACGCCGATCTGCCGCCGGAGCTGTGGGATTTCATCAAGAAGAACAGGTTCTTCGGCATGATCATCCCCAAGCAGTACGGCGGCCTGGGTTTCTCGGCGCTGGCGCACCACAAGGTGATCCAGAAGATTTCTTCGATCTCCAGCGTGGTCAGCTCCACCGTCGGCGTGCCCAACTCGCTGGGCCCGGGCGAACTATTGGTGCACTACGGCACGCAGGAGCAGAAGGACTACTACCTGCCGCGCCTGGCGCAGGGGCTGGAAGTGCCCTGCTTCGGCCTGACCGGTCCGTTCGCCGGATCGGACGCGACGTCGATCCCCGACTACGGCATCGTCTGCAAGGGCGAGTGGAACGGCGCCAACGTGCTCGGCGTCAAGCTGACCTTCGACAAGCGCTACATCACGCTGGCGCCGGTGGCCTCGATCATCGGCCTGGCGTTCCGCATGTACGACCCGGACGGCCTGCTCGGCGATACCCGCGACATCGGCATCACCCTGGCGCTGCTGCCGCGCGAGACCGAAGGCGTGGAGATCGGCCGCCGCCACTTCCCGCTGAATTCGCCGTTCCAGAACGGACCGATCCGCGGCCAGGAAGTCTTCATCCCGCTGAGCCAGCTGATCGGCGGCGCCGAGAAGGCCGGCCTGGGCTGGAACATGCTCAACGAGTGCCTGGCGGTGGGCCGCTCGATCACGCTGCCTTCGACCGCCAGCGGCGGCGCCAAGGCCGGCGCGGTGGTGGTCGGCGCCTATGCGCGCATCCGCAAGCAGTTCGGCCTGTCGGTCGGGCGCTTCGAAGGCGTCGAGGAAGCGCTGGCGCGCATCGGCGGCAAGGCCTACGCGATCAGCGCGCTGTCGCAGGCCACCGCCGCGGCGGTCGATCGCGGCGACGTGCCGTCGGTGCCGTCGGCGATCGCCAAGTACCACTGCACCAACATGAGCCGCGAAGTGGTCAGCGACGCGATGGATGTCATCGGCGGCAAGGGCATCATCCTGGGACCGCGCAACTTCGCCGGCCGCAACTGGCAGGCCGCGCCGATCGCCATCACGGTGGAAGGCGCCAACATCATGACCCGCAGCCTGCTGATCTTCGGCCAGGGCGCGATCCTGTGCCATCCGTGGGTGATGAAGGAAATGCAGGCCGCGCAGAATCCGGACGCGCAGGCCGGCCTGGAAGCCTTCGACGAAAGC
>Ga0160451_100253_pt1 | contig 41321 bp, 33 predicted proteins | sample HID1975M_E1MG_FD_108270 | JGI IMG/M metagenome (GOLD analysis project Ga0160451, IMG submission 108270) | Enriched soil microbial communities from UW Madison campus, WI, USA - HID1975M_E1 MG | ecosystem: Environmental > Terrestrial > Soil > Unclassified | place: USA: Madison, Wisconsin... | reverse complement strand
CTCCCGTAGGAGTCTGGACCGTGTCTCAGTTCCAGTGTGGCTGATCATCCTCTCAGACCAGCTACGGATCGTCGCCTTGGTGGGCCTTTACCCCGCCAACTAGCTAATCCGACATCGGCTCATTCAATCGCGTGAGGCCTTGCGGTCCCCCACTTTCACCCGTAGGTCGTATGCGGTATTAGCGTAAGTTTCCCTACGTTATCCCCCACGACAGAGTAGATTCCGATGTATTCCTCACCCGTCCGCCACTCGCCACCCAGAGAGCAAGCTCTCCTGTGCTGCCGTTCGACTTGCATGTGTTAGGCCTACCGCCAGCGTTCACTCTGAGCCAGGATCAAACTCTTCACTTAAAACTACATGCCCGAAGGCAAATACTTTCAGATGCAGAAGTTCTACCCAGCTACGTATCGCTTGCTATAAAGCATTTGACTTGTTGCTGTTAAAACGTCTGCAAGATGGACAGTCATCCTTCCTGCAGGCGTCCGCACAAGTTACCTGCGCACACTTTCAAAGAGCGTCGGAATCGGCCTCAGCGCCTTCATCCGTGTCCCGACGTTTCCGTCGAGGTGAGCCGCACATTCTGGCAGCTCGTTTTGGAAGTGTCAACACCGCGTCGCGGGTTTTTCATCTTCCCCTCAGCTTGGCGGCGAGCCGCTTCCGTCGAGGTGAGCCGCACATTATGGCGACTCTCTTTGGATCCGTCAACATCCCGTGAAGGGATCGTTCCGTTTCCGTTCCCTCGTCAGCCGCGGACCATTGATCCGTTTCCGCCGAGGGAGCCGCCCATTATAGGTGGCTTCCGGAGAACTGCAACACCTTTTTGCGAAGGGTTTCGGCTTTCCGGCCCCGCCCCGGCGACGTCCCGAAGGAAGTCCGCAGCGGCAAGGGGCGCGCATTGTGCACGGTGACAGTGGGCTTGGGAAGCCCCTCCTGCGCGGCGGCGTCAAATGTCCGCTACGGGGATGACACGGCAGCTGATTTGCTCCCTGGAACATGCCTCCAGCAGGCCATGACCTGTCGCCCCGTCGCCATTGCCGGTGTGCATGTAGACCACGCGCAGCCCCTCGCCGGCCAGCCGCATCGCCCGCTGCGATGCAGCCTGTGCATCGGCCTCGCGCAGGCGCGAGGCATCGCGCCGCGCCGGCTCCAGGGCTGCTTCGTCGGTTCCCTCGGCGAACACGATCGCATCGGCTTCGTTGAGCGCCCGCAACGCGCGCAGCGTGTACAGGTCCGGCGCCACGCTCGCCGCCACGATGGCCACCGAACCGGCCGCATCGGCCGTGGCCGCGCCACGTTCGAGTTCCTCGACGAATGTGGCCTCGGCCCGCGGCGCCCCCCCGGCTTCGAACGCCTGCGCCAGGCGCCCGTCGAGCATGCGTTCGAACCAGCGGCGGCGGCCGGTCACGTCGGGGAACTGCTGGCGGATGCGCTCGCGATGACGGCCGAACAGGTCCGCGATCGCACCCAGAGAGGGCTCCAGCAACGTCTCCAGGCGCTCGCGCACACGCCGCGCCAGCATCGGCGCCGCGCCTGCCGAGGAAATGGCCACCACGAGCGGGGCGCGATCGACCACGGCTGGCACCTGGAAGGTGGACAGCGCCGCGTCGTCGACCACGTTGATCAGGCGGCGGCGCCGGCCGGCCTCGGCGGCCAGGCCGGCGTTGAAGGCGACGTCGTCGGTGGCGGCGACCACCAGCCAGGCCGTGTCCAGCCAGGCCGGATCGAAATCCCCGCCCAGCCGCGCGATCCGGCCGGCGGCCAGGGCGGAGGCCAAATCCGGATGCGGCACCGCCTGGGCGTGCAACCGCACCAGTGCACCGGCCTTGAGCAGGGCCGCGACCTTGCGTGCGGCAACCTCGCCGCCGCCCACGACCAGCACCTCCCGTCCTTCCAGATCGGCGAACAGCGGATACAGCGCCATGCCAGACCGGTCCCTACATTCGATGGATCCCGCATCGTGTCCGCTGCCGGCGGGATTGTCGATGGCGCCGGCGGCCAGGCGCCTAGGCGGCGAGGAACTTCGCCAGCACGCCCGCCACGGCCTCGGGTTGTTGCATGTGCAGGTGATGACCGCCGCGCATCACTGTCAGTTCCGCCTGCGGAACCGCCGCCAGGCGCGCGCGCCGGAGCGGATCGGGGAAGTAGGGCTGGGCCGGATCGGCATAGACCAGTCGCACCGGACAGGCCACGGCCGCCAGCAGCGCCTGCACCTGGGTTTCGGCCAGACGTGTCGCCGCTGGCAGGGTCAGGCGCGGATCGCTGCGCCACACATGGCCACCAGGCACCTCGCGCGTGCCACGCTGGACCAGCAGCCGCGCGTTGGCCTCGTCCAGCTGGCTGGCCTGCATGCGTGCGCGCACCGCGACCGAGATCTCGGGAAAGATGCGCAGCGCCTTGCCCGGCAAGGCGCGCGTGGCGGCGACCGATTGCTGCAGCTGCGAGGCGGTGTTCTCCACCGCACCCGCCAGCGGCCCCAGGGTTTCGACCAGCGCCAGCCGTTGCACCCGCGCCGGCACAGCGGTCGCGACCAGGGCGGCGATGGCCGCGCCCATGGAATGGCCGAGCAGGGCAAACCTGTCCCAACCCAGCGTGTCGGCAACATCCAGCGTGGCGTGCAGGTGGGTAGTCAGGCTGTATTCGGCGCCAGTGGGCAGGTGCGCGCTGTAACCATGGCCGGGCAGGTCGAGCAGCAGCAGATCCAGCCCGGGCAGGTGCGGCAGCAGCGGCAGGAAGCTGGCGGCATTGTCGAGCCAGCCGTGCAGGGCGATTACCCGCGGCCGGCCGGGACGCGCCAGTCGCAGCCCGGCCAGGCGACCCCAGGCGATCGGCAGGGCGACATCTTCGGCAGTCACGCCGTGCAACCGGCCGCGCAGCGCGCCAGATGCGCCAGCGCGTCGGCGTGCCCCGGGGCATCGTTGAGGCAGGGAATGTAGGCGAGGCGGCCGCCGCGGGCGTGGAAGCGTTCGGCGAGGCCCATCGCCACTTCCTCCAGCGTCTCCAGACAATCCACCGCGAACCCCGGGCAGACCACATCGACCTGGCGCACGCCCGACGCCGCCAAGTGGTCCAGCGTATCGACGGTGGCCGGCTCCAGCCAGCGCTCGCGGCCGAACCGGGACTGGTAGGACAGCGACCACTGCGACGGCGCCAGGCCCAGCGCGGCGGCCACCGCCGCAGCGCTGTCCTGGCAGCGCTGCGGATACGGATCGCCGGCGTCGGCCACGCGCTGCGGCAGGCCATGGAAGGAGAACAGCAGATGCTCGCCGGCCCCGCGCTGGTGGCGGTGGCGGCGGATCGAATCGGCTACCGCCGCCACCCAGCGGGCGTCGCTGGAGTAGTCCTCGATCAGGGTGACGTCCATTCCCTGGGTCTCTTCGGCGACCACGTCGGCCACCGAGGCGGTGGTGGTGGTGGAGTACTGCGGATACAGCGGCAGCACCACCAGCCGGCGCACGCCGGTCTCGCGCAGTTCGCGCAGGATGCCGCGCAGCGCGGGGGCGCCGTAGCGCATCGCCGGCAGCACGCGCCAGTGCGGCAACCGCTCCTGCAGCGCCGCCGCCAGGCGCCGGGTGTGCACCAGCAGCGGCGAGCCGTCGTCCATCCACACCTTGGCGTAGTTGGCCGCCGAGCGCGGCCCGCGCAACGGCAGGATCAGGCCGTGGAGCAGCGGTTTCCAGAGCAGGGGAGGGATCGACACGACCCGCGGATCGCCGAGGAACTCGGCCAGGTAGCGGCGCACGGCCGACGCAGTCGGCGCCTCGGGGGTGCCAAGGTTGACCGCGAGCAGCACGGTATCGGAGGCGGGAGACATGCCGCCCATTCTGACAGACGCCGCGTGGCGGTTCGGGCGGATCGATGGACGCGTTGCGCGCGCCGGCCGGCCTCAGGCGCGATTCATTGCCCCTTCATTAGCTTCGCCATCATCCGCGGCCATCGGGCCGTGCACAGACCTCCGGAGTCGCGCATGTCGCCCTTGCCCAAGATCCTGCTGTCGCTGGCCGTCCTCATCGCCGGGTATGCCGCCGCCGGCCACGCCGCGGCCGCTTCGACCGACGAGGAACAGCGCGCGCGCAACGCGGTGCGCGTGCTGTCGGAGATCCAGGACATCCCCGAACAGGCGATCCCCGACAAGCTGCTGGACGAGGCGCGCGGGATCGTGGTCATCCCGGACACGATCAAGGCCGGCCTGGTGCTGGGCGGTCGCCGCGGCCATGGCCTGATGTCGGTCAAGGCCGCCGACGGCACCTGGTCCAACCCGGTGTTCGTGACCCTCACCGGCGGCAGCATCGGTTTCCAGGTCGGCGTGCAGTCGGCCGACATCGTGCTGGTGTTCCGCAACGACCGCAGCCTGGACGACGTGGTCAACGGCAAGTTCACCCTCGGCGCCGATGCCGGCGTGGCCGCCGGTCCGGTCGGGCGCAACGCCGCCGCGGCCACCGACGGGCAGCTCAAGGCCGAGATCTGGTCGTGGTCGCGCGCCCGCGGCCTGTTCGCCGGCGTGTCCCTGGATGGTGCGGCGCTGCAGATCGACCGCGATGCGCAGGCGGCGGTGTACGGCCCGACGACCACGCCGCGGATGGTGTTCGAGAACCGGTCCCAGACCAACCCGCCCGATGCGGTGATCGCGTTCCGCGACCAGCTGGAGGAAGCGACCCACAACGCGCGGGTCGCCCGCTCCGACGGCGCGGCTCCATCAACGGCCGCCACACCGGCGGCGACTCCGGCGGCGTCCGCCGCGCCGGCGACGGCGCAGACCCAGGGCGTGCAGCCCCCGGCTCCGGCGCAGCCGCCGGCCGCCGACGCCAGCGCGCCTACGCCCACCCAGGGCTTCGAACCGGTAGAAGAGCCGAGCACCAGGACCGAACCGCTGCCCTGAGCGCTGCGCTATCCTGTCGGCCTGTTTCCTCAATTCTGTGAGCGTGCCATGGGCGCCTGGGGCATAGGGCATTGGATCGTCGTGCTGCTGATCGTGCTGGTGGTGTTCGGCACCAAGCGGCTGCGCAATGCCGGCAAGGATCTCGGCGAAGCGGTGAAGGGCTTCAAGGAAGGCATGCGCGATCCCGACGACAAGCCGGCCGGCCAGCTCGGCAACGAGCGCAGCGCCGAGTCGCAGGACAAGGCCGAGTCCGAGCGCGACCGCGCCGAGCACTGATCCCGCGTCGGTCGCACGCGGATGTTCGACATCGGCTTCGGCGAACTGCTGCTGATCGCGGTGGTCGCCCTCGTGGTCCTCGGCCCGGAACGGCTGCCCAAGGCGGCACGCTTCGCCGGGCTGTGGGTGCGCCGCGCGCGCGCACAATGGCATTCGGTCAAGGCCGAGCTGGAGCGCGAGCTGGAAGCCGAGGAACTCAAGCGCAGCCTGCACGACACCCAGGCCGCGCTGAAGCAGGCGCAGACGCGCCTGCAGGACGAACTGGGCCAGGCGCAGGCCGGCATCCGCGACGGAATGGACGCGGCCGGCCGGCAGCTGGACGAGGTCCGGCGCCAGGTCGAGGACCGCCCGCCCGCCACGGCTGCCGGCGCCGCCGATGCCGCTGCGGTTTCTCCTGCAGCGGAAGCCGCGCCGCCCACGGCGGCGGACCCGAATCCGAACATGGGACCGGACGATGAACGACGCCGGCCCTGAGTCCGATACCGAAAGCAGCCTGATGGAGCACCTGCTGGAGCTGCGCACGCGCCTGCTGCGCGCGCTGGCCGGGCTGGTGCTGGTGCTGCTGGCGCTGCTGCCGTTCGCCAACAGGCTCTATGCCTGGCTGGCCGCGCCGCTGCTGGACAAACTGCCGGCCGGCGGCCAGCTGATCGCCGTGCAGGTGGCCTCGCCGTTCTTCACTCCGCTCAAGCTGGCGTTCTTCGCCGCGCTGGTGGCGACGGCGCCGTGGCTGCTGTACCAGGCCTGGGCGTTCGTGGCGCCGGGGCTGTACCAGCGCGAGAAGCGCCTGGCGCTGCCGCTGCTGGCCTCGGCGGTGGTGCTGTTCTACGCCGGCTGCGCGTTCGCCTATTTCATCGTGCTGCCGGCGGTGTTCGGCTTCCTCACCGCGATCAAGCCCGAGGGCGTGGCGATGATGACCGACATCAACGCCTACCTGGATTTCGTGCTGGTGATCTTCCTGGCCTTCGGCGCCAGCTTCCAGCTGCCGGTGGCGCTGGTGATCCTGGTCCTGCTGGGCTGGGTGACGCCCGAGCAGCTGCGCGCCGGCCGCGGCTACGCGGTGGTGGGCATCTTCATCCTGGCCGCGGTCATCACCCCGCCGGACGTGGTCTCGCAGCTGCTGCTGGCGATCCCGATGTGCCTGCTCTACGAGGCCGGCATCCTCGCCTCGCGGCTGGTGTCGCGCGACCGCGCCGGCACCGACGCCACGCCCTGACCGGGACGGCGCGCGTCGTCAATCAGACCTCGATCCGTCCCGCCGCCATCGGCACGGCCGAGGTCGCTTCGCCGAAGAACTGGGTCCAGGCCGTATAGGCCGCGCCGGCCAGCAGCGGCATCAGCACCGCCATCATCAGCAGCTGCGCCACCCACATGGCCACGAACGCGCCGGCCAGCATCTGCACCACCAGGCTCGCCAGCAACACCGCGAAGTAGACGGCGAAGATCGACACCAGGGTCAGCAGCACGAACACGGCGAAGGCGCCGAGGTTGTGCAGGCACGCGCGCAGGCTGTCGCCCATCGCCGCCAGGCCCTCGCGGCGGTCGAACAGGATCCGCGGCACCGAGACGAACACGGTCATCGCCACCGCCACCGCGGCGAACAGGCCGAGCAGCAGCCACAGCAGGATGCGGCCGGCCGGCAGGCCCGCGACCAGGGCTTCCACGTGCTCCGGAGTGGGCTGCTGGCCGGAGCTGGCCAGCGCGTTCAGTTCCTCGCTGACCTGGGCCAGGTGCTGCAACTGCTGCGAGCCGACCAGCACCAGCAGCAGCACGCCCAGCAGCACGCCGGCGGCCAGCTGCGGCAGCAGGGTGGCCAGCAGCGGCAGCACCTGCCCTTCGCGCGCGCCCTGCAGCAGGTGGGTCGGCAGCGCCGGGCGACCGTGGGCGACCTCGCGCACCGCCCACAGCAGACCGGCGAACAGGATCGGGCCGGCCAGCGCGATCAGGATCTGCAGGGCCGCCGACAGTGCCGGTACGGCCAGCCCGACGGTCACCACCAGCGAGGCCAGCAGCCCCCACAGCGCGCCCAGCGCGCCCAGCGCCAGCGGCGCGCGGCGCAGCAGTGCGAAGCCGCCCAGCACCCATTCCGCGCCGGCCGAGGCCGGCAGCTTGCGAATCGTGTCCATCGTGTTCCCGTTGTGGAGGGCGTCCTGGCGAAGACGCGGTGCGATTATCGCCGATCGGCGCGCGGCCGCGCGGGCTTCAGGCGCGCGGTGCCGGGCGCGTCGGGGTACCGCGCGCGTGCTGGACGAAACGCCGCAGCAGCTGGCGTGCCTGCGGCGCGGCGCTGACCTCGCGGGCGACCGTGCGCGGGCAGCGTCCGTGGCGGCGCAGGCAGTCGGCGCGCGCGTTGACGTAGCCGCGCATGTGGTGGGTGGCGAACTCGGGATGGAACTGCACGCCCCAGGCGCGCTCGCCCCACCGGAAGGCGTGGCAGCCGTCCTGTTCCGAACGTGCCAGCACGGTGGCGCCCAGCGGCGGCCGCAGCACGGTCTGCAGGTGGGTGGCATGGGCGGCGAAGCGCGCCGGCATCGCCGCGAACAGCGGATCCTCGAACGCCGGCGGATGCAGGTCGATGAACACCGTGCCCGATTCGCGCCCGGCCGGGTTGTAGTCGACCTGCCCGCCCAGCGCGTGGGCCAGCAGCTGGTGCCCGTAGCAGATGCCCAGCAGCGGCGTGCCGGCCTGCACCGCCTCGCGCATCCAGCCGGCGGTGCGCTCGCTCCACTCGGCGCGGTCGGTGACGAACGCGGCCGAGCCGCTGACGATGACCCCGGCCAGCTCTTCGGCCGACGACGGCAGCCGGTCGCCGCGTTCGACGTTGATCTCCACCACCTCGTGCGCGGGCAACCCGGCGGCCACCCGGATCCAGTGCGGGAAGCGGCCATAGCGTTTGAGGCTGTCCACCGGCTGGCCGGTCTCGACGATCAGGAAGGGCGCGCGGCGGGCAGCGTTCACGGGGCAGGGGATCGGCGGGAAAGTAGCGGCTGAAAGCGTCGAAACCCGTGTGCCACGGGGCTTGGGCCTATACTAGCCCGCTTTTCCGCACTGCAATAAATGCCGATGACCGGACCGACCTTCCAGGGATTGATCCAGGCGCTCAACGCCTATTGGGCCGAGCAGGGCTGCGTGCTGATCCAGCCGCTGGACCTGGAGGTCGGCGCCGGCACTTTCCACCCGGCCACCTTCCTGCGCGCGCTCGGTCCGGAGCCGTGGAACGCGGCCTACGTGCAGCCCTCGCGCCGCCCCACCGACGGCCGCTATGGCGAGAACCCCAACCGCCTGCAGCGCTACTACCAGTACCAGGTGGTGATGAAGCCCAACCCGGACAACATCCAGGAGCTGTACCTGGGTTCGTTGAAGGCGCTGGGCATCGATCCGCGCGTGCACGACCTGCGCTTCGTCGAGGACAACTGGGAATCGCCGACCCTCGGCGCCTGGGGCCTGGGCTGGGAGGTGTGGCTCAACGGCATGGAGGTGACCCAGTTCACCTACTTCCAGCAGGCCGGTGGCCTGGAGTGCCGGCCGGTACTGGGCGAGATCACCTACGGCCTGGAACGGCTGTGCATGTACCTGCAGAACGTGGACAACGTCTACGACCTGGTCTGGACGGTCGGTCCGCAGGGCCTGGTCACCTACGGCGACGTCTACCACCAGAACGAGGTGGAGCAGAGCACCTACAACTTCGAATACGCCGACGTGACCGAGCTGTTCCACCGCTTCGACGCCTGCGAGGCCGAGGCGCTGAAACTGGTCGAGGCCGGCCTGCCGCTGCCGGCCTACGAGCAGGTGTGCAAGGCCAGCCACAGCTTCAACCTGCTCGACGCACGCCGCGCGATCTCCGTCACCGAGCGCCAGCGCTACATCCTGCGCGTGCGCCGGCTGGCCCAGGCGGTGGCCGAGGCCTACCACGCCCAGCGCGAGAAGCTGGGCTTTCCGGGGCTGAAGCGCGAGGGCGCGGCCTGATGTCCGGCGGCACGATGTCCAGCAACACGATGATCCTGATCGGCATGTACGACTCGCCGTTCACCCGGCGCGTGGCGATCGCGCTGGCGCTGCTCGGCTACGCTTTCGAGCACCGCAGCTGGTCGGTCGGCGCCGATTTCGACCGGATCCGCGGATACAGCCCGCTCGGCCGGGTGCCGGTGCTGGTGCTCGACGACGGCCAGGTGCTGACCGAGTCGGCCGCCATCCTCGACTGGCTGGAGCATGGACCCGGCGGCGGCGGCCTGCTGCCGGCCGGGGGCGATGAACGACGCGAGGCGATGCGCCTGATCGGCCTGGCCAGCGGCGCCGCCGACCGCTGCGTGGCCGGCGTGCTCGAACGCATCTTCCATCCGCCGCAGCACCGCTCCGAAGCGCTGCTGGCGCGCGGCCGCATCCAGGTCGAGGGCGCGCTGGCCGCGCTGGACGATGCCTGCGCCGCGCGCGGCGGCCACTGGCTGGTCGGCGACGCGATGACCCTGGCCGACATCACCGTGGCCTGCTACGCGACCTATGCCGGGCAGTCGTTGCCGGTCGAGCTGTCGCAGTGGCCGGCGCTGGCCGCGCATGTCGCCCGCTGCGAGGCGCTGGACGTGTTCGCCGCCCACTACGCCCCGTTCTTCGTCCCGCAACCCAAGGGCACCAAGGAATCCAACGCATGAAGCCGCTGCTGATCGAACTGGGCACCGAGGAATTGCCGGTCAAGGCGCTGCCGGGCCTGGCCCAGGCCTTCTTCGACGGGGTGACCGGTGCGCTGGGCAGGCGCGGCATCGCCTTCGAGGCCGGCGACGCGCGGCCGCTGTACACCCCGCGGCGGCTGGCGGTGCTGCTGCCAGGCGTGGCGGTCGAGCAGCCCGAGCAGGCCTCGGAGGTGTTCGGTCCTTACCTGAACATCGCCCTGGACGCCGAGGGCAAGCCGACCCGGGCGCTGGAGGGCTTCGCCGCCAAGGCCGGGGTGGAGTGGAACGCGCTGGAGCGCACCACCGATGCCAAGGGCGAGCGTTTCGTGCATCGCGCGGTGACGCCCGGCGCGAAGACCGCGGCGCTGCTGCCGGAGATCGTGGCCGAGGCGCTGGCCGGCATGCCGATCCCCAAGCCGATGCGCTGGGGCGACCACGACTACGCCTTCGCCCGCCCGGTGCACTGGCTGGTGCTGCTGCTGGGCGAGGAGGTGGTCGAGGCGCAGGCGCTGGGCGTGAAATCCGACCGGATGAGCCGCGGCCACCGCTTCGAACACGACAAGCCCGTATGGATCGGCCAGCCCGGCGACTACGTCGACGCGCTGCGCGCCGCGCACGTGCTGGTCGACCCGGCCGAGCGCCGCGTGCGCATCGTCGCCGAGGCGGAGGACGCCGCGCGCCGTGCCGGCGGCAGCGCGCGCATCACCGACGACAACCTCGGGCAGGTGGTGTGCCTGACCGAATGGCCGGCGGCGGTGCTGTGCAGCTTCGAGCGCGCGTTCCTGGCCGTGCCGCAGGAAGCGCTGATCGAGACGATGGAGGTCAACCAGAAGTTCTTCCCGGTGCTGGACGACGGCGGCAGGCTGACCGAGCACTTCATCGGCATCGCCAACATCGAGTCGCGCGATCCGGCCGAAGTGCGCAAGGGCTACGAGCGGGTGATCCGCCCGCGCTTCGCCGACGCCAGGTTCTTCTTCGACGAGGACCTCAAGCAGGGCCTGGTGGCGATGGGCGATGGCCTGAAGACGGTCACCTACCAGGCGAAACTGGGCTCGCTGGCCGACAAGGCCGCGCGCGTGGCCGCGCTGGCCGAAGCCATCGCTGCGCAGGTGGGTGCCGATCCGGCGCAGGCGCGCCTGGCCGCCGGACTGTCCAAGAACGACCTGCAGTCGCGCATGGTCAACGAATTCCCCGAACTGCAGGGCATCGCCGGACGCCACTACGCGCTGGCCGCCGGGCAGCCGCAGGCGGTCGCGCTGGCGATCGACGAAGCCTACCAGCCGCGCTTCTCCGGCGACGACATCGCCCTGTCGCCGCTGGGCAAGGTGCTGGCCATCGCCGAGCGACTGGACACCCTGGCCGGCGGCTTCGCCGCGGGGCTCAAGCCGACCGGCAACAAGGATCCGTTCGCGCTGCGGCGCAATGCGCTGGGGCTGGCGCGGACCATCATCGAATCCGGCTTCGACCTGGATCTCTGGAAGTTGCTGGCGAAGGCCGGTTTCCAGGCGCATGTCGCCATCGGCAAGGTGGACCTGGCCGATCGGGAAAAAGCGGCGGCCATAGCGAGGGCGCTCGGTTTCGAATTCGACGACAGCAACCTCGGATTGAAGGTCCACGTGCCCGGCGCGGATCTTTCGGAACTCTACGACTTCATCCTCGACCGCCTGCGCGGCTACTACGCCGACAAGGGCGTGCCCGCCGCGCACTTCAACGCGGTGGCCGAGCTGAAGCCGGCGTCGCTGTACGACTTCGACACCCGGATCGACGCGATCGGCACCTTCGCCGCGCTGCCGGAGGCCGAGGCGCTGGCCGCGGCCAACAAGCGCATCGGCAACATCCTGAAGAAGGCCGACATCGCCATCCCGGCGATGGAGGACACCGCGCTGCTGGCCGAGCCGGCCGAGCGCGCGCTGGCCGAGGCGGTGGAAGCGGCGCTGGACGACACCAGCGCCGCCCTGCACCGGCGCGACTACGTGCGCGTGCTGGACCGGCTGGCACGTGTGCGCCCGCAGGTGGATGCGTTCTTCGACCAGGTCATGGTCAACGCCGAGGATCCGGCGATCCGCGCCAACCGCCTGGCCCTGCTCAAGCGCCTGGCCGACCGCTTCGGCGCGGTCGCCGCCATCGGCCACCTGTCGGCCTGAGGTGGGGCGTCGGGCGTGATGCCCGGTTAACGGGGCCGGGCCCGGCCCCGTTATCCTGAGCCGCATGCGACCCCCCTTCATCCTCGCATTGCTCCTCGCCGCGGCGGTCGCCCCCGCCTGGGCCCGCGGCACCATCGACCGGGTGCAGATCCGCGGGCTGGAGAACGAGGAAGCCATGGAGCACAACGTGCGCCTGGCGCTGGGCGTGAACGACGCCGTCGGCAAGACGCAGGGCGAGTCGCGGCTGGAGTTCCTGCTGCTGAGCGCCGAGCGCGAAACGCGGCAGGCACTGGAGCCGTTCGGCTACTACTCGCCGACCATCACCATCGATTCGCCGCGCGACGCCAACGACCGCATCGTGGTCACGGTGAACGTCGACAGGGGCGACCCGGTGCGGGTGCGCGACTCGAACGTGGCCATCGCCGGCCCCGGCGGCGAGGACCAGTACCTGGCGCGCGACCTGGCCGCCTTCCGGCCGCGGGTGGGCGAAGTCTTCAACCACCCCACCTACGAAGCCAGCCGCGACGGCATCAGCCGGCGCCTGGCCGAACGCGGCTACTTCGACGCCGACTTCATGGAACGCGAGGTGCGGGTCACCCGCGCCGACTTCGCCGCCGACATCGACCTGGTGTGGGACAGCGGCTTCCGCTACGACATGGGGCCGACCACCTTCCACCAGGACTTCTTCCGCCCCGGCCTGCTCGACAAGCTGGTGACCTGGGAGGAGGGCAGCTACTTCCACCAGGGCAAGCTGGACCGCCTGCGCCAGTCGCTGGTCAAGCTCGACTACTTCAGCGCCATCGACATCCAGCCCCGCGTGGAGGAGGCCGGCGACGACCTGCGCGTGCCGGTGGACGTCAACCTGGTCCTGGCCAAGCGCACGGTCTACACCGCCGGCCTGAGCTACGGCTCCGAGAGCGGGGCGGGCGTGCGCTTCGGCATGGAACGCCGCTACGTCAACGACCGCGGACACAAGCTGGTCACCGACCTGGACTGGGCGCAGAACCGCAAGAACCTGCTGGTGCAGTACCGCATCCCGGCCTTCGCCTGGCTCGACGGCTGGTACACCGGCGCGTTCAGCGCCTACGACGAGCAGACCGACTACATCGACCTGCGCAACATCCGCCTGCTGGCCAGCCGCAGCGGCGAGCTCAATGAGCGCTGGACCGCCGTGGCCTCGCTCATCGCGCTGCGCGAGCGCTGGAGCTACGACATGGATGCCGAGACCGGCCAGCGCCTGTACACGTACGCCACGCTGCTCTACCCGGATGTGACCGGCAACTACATCGGCGTGGACAACCGGTTGTTCCCCCGCCATGGGCTGAGCGCGAGCGTCTCCGTGCGCGGCGGCGCCGAGGGACTGGGCTCGGACACCAATTTCCTGCAGGGCTGGACCAATGCGACCTGGTTCCAGGGCGTGGGCGAGGTCGACCGGTTGATCCTGCGCGGCGAAGCCGGCGCCACCTGGACCAGCGATCTGGTCGCCATGCCGCCGAGCCTGCGCTTCTTCGCCGGCGGCGACCGCAGCATCCGCGGCTACGCCTGGCGCGAGGTCGGTCCGCGCACGCCGCCGCCGGACAACTTCGCCCTCGGCGGCCGCTACGTGCTGACCGGCTCGGTCGAGTACGAGCACTACTTCAACGCCGGGCCGTGGGGCATGGCCGCGTTCGTCGACGGCGGCGACGCCTTCGACGCCCCCGACGAATTCGACCTGCACGTGGGCGTGGGCGTGGGCGCGCGCTGGCGCTCGCCGATCGGTGGCGTGCGCATCGACATCGCCCATGGCCTGGACGATCCCGATTCCAGTTTCCAGATCTACCTGAGCCTGGGGGCGAACCTGTGAGCGCGCCGGCGCCGCCGGCCCCGCGGCCGCGCTTCTACCGCCGCCGCCGGTTCTGGGCGTGGTCGGGACTGGGCGTGCTGGCGCTGGTGATCGGCGCGGTCGTGCTGGTGTACTGGCTGCTGCAGACCGTAGCCGGCCGCGACGTGCTGCTGGCGCAGATCATCTCGCGCCTGCCGGTGGGAGCGACGCTGACCTGGGACAAGGTCGAAGGCCCGATCGTCGGACCGCTGACGATCCACGGCCTGGACTTCCGCTACCAGGACTACCGTTTCACCGCGCGGCGCGCATACCTGGACCCGGACATCCGCCCGTTGCTGGGACGGCGCCTGCGCCTGGACGCGTTCGAGATCGAGGGCGCGACCCTCGACCTCGTGCCCAGCGACGAACCGTTCGAGCTGCCGCGCTGGCCCGAGTCGCTGCCGCCGGTGGAAATGCCGCTGGCGATCCAGGCCGACCGCATCGTCATCGACGGGTTCACCATCAACTCCGGCGGCGAGCACGTGATCGACATCCGCAGCCTGCGCGGCGGCATCGACATCGCCAACGGCTCCCTGCATGCCGAGCAGTTGAAGATCGACAGCGACCTCGGGCTGTTCGGCGTGCATGGCAGCTACGAACCGGTGCACGACTACCGCAGCGACCTGCTGGTGACGGCGGTGCTGCCGGCGCCACGCGGGCACAGTGCCGCGCGCTTCGGCCTGCTCGCGCGCGGCGACCTGTCGAAGATGGAAGTGGGCATCGGCGGCCGCGCGCCCGGGCCGCTGCGCGCGACCCTGACCCTGGGCGGCGACGAGGACGCGCCGAACTGGCGCCTGGCGGCGCGCAGCGAAGGCCTGGACCCGGCCCTGCTCACTGGCGGCGAACCCGCGCCCGAAGCCATCACCTTCGACCTGCAGGCGCACGGCAACGGCGGCGTGGCCGATCTCTCCGGCCAACTGGGACGCGGCGCGCAGCAGGTGACGATCGCGCCCTCGCACCTGCAGCTGGAAGAGCAGGTGCTGACCGTGGCGCCGCTGGCGCTGGAACTGTACGGCGGCAGGATGCAGCTCAAGGGCCGCGCTGATTTCACCGATCCGGAGGACGGCCGCTTCCGCTTCGCGCTCAATGCGCAGGACCTGGAAATCCCGGCCGAGGACCCGGCCGTTCCTGCGATCGGCGTGGACGCCTCGCTGGGCGTGGCCGGTTCGCTGAAGGACTGGGCCGCCTACGGCGATGCCACCGTGCGCCGCGGCGACCAGCAGGCCGACCTGGTGCTGGACGTGCGCGGCGACGGCGCGCGCGCGCGCATCCACTCGCTGCAGGCGACGATGCCCACCGGCACGCTGCAGGCCACGGGCGAGGCCGGCTGGGACCCGATACTGGACTGGGACCTGGCGCTGGTCCTGGACGGCTTCGATCCGGGCTACTTCGCACCGGGCTGGGACGGCAACGTCAACGGCCGCATCGCCACCACCGGCCGCGCCCGCGACGGCGGCGGATTCGATGCGGAAATCGACATGCAGTCGCTGGGGGGCCGCCTGCGCGGTCGCGCGCTGGCCGGCAACGGCCGTTTCGTGGTGCGCGGCACCCAGGGCGAGGGCAACCTGGCGCTGAGCCTGGGCAACAGCCGCGTGCGCGCCAATGGCCGGCTCGGCGACCGCCTGGATGTCACCGCGCAACTGCAGCCGCTGCAGCTGGACGACCTGCTGCCCACGGCCACCGGCACCGTGCAGGGTTCGCTGCGGCTGACCGGCACCCGGCAGGCGCCGAACCTGCAGGCGGACCTGGAGGGCCGCGGCCTGCAATGGGACGACTGGAGCGCCGGCGCGATCGACCTGCACGGCCAGCTGCCCTGGCGCGGCGGCCAGGGCGACCTGACCGCGCATGGCAGCGAACTGCAGGTCGGAATCCCGCTGCAGCAGTTGACCGTCCACGCGCAAGGCGCGGTGGAAAACCTGCGCCTGCAACTGCAGGCCGAAAGCCCGGAAGCGGCCGGCCTGACCTTCGCCGGGCAGGTGCGGCGCCGCGGCGCCAACTGGCAGGGCTCGCTGGACCAGTTGCGGATCGAACCGGCGCGCGGCAACAGCTGGGCACTGGATGCACCGGCCGCGTTCACGGTGGCCGGGCAGCGCTGGCAGCTGCAGCCGGCCTGCCTGACCGTCATCGGTGGCGACGGCGACGCGCAGTTGTGCGCGCACGCGGACTGGCCCCGGGAAGGCCTGGTGGTGAACAGCGAGCGCCTGCCGCTGGCCCTGCTGGAACCCTGGCTGCCCGAACAGGGCGGCCGCGCGCTGGTGCTGCGCGGCGACCTGACCCTGGACGCGCAGATCAGGCCGCAGGGCAACCGCTGGGCCGGCGGCATCCATGTGGCCTCGCTCGAAGGCGGCGTGCGTCTGGGCAACAACGCGCGCCGCGAGATCGCCCGCTACGACCACTTCAGCTTCGACGTCACCTTCGATCCGCAGCAGATCAAGGGCCGGCTCGGCACCGGCTTCCAGGGCAACGGCTACGTCGACGCGACCTTCGACACCGGCTGGGAACCGTATTCGCCGCTGACCGGCGAGCTGTACACGCACATCTCCTCGCTGTTCTGGCTGGAGCTGTTCTCGCCGGACCTGGTGCGCCCGCGCGGGATCGTGCGCGGGCACATGAGCCTGCGCGGCACCCGCAGCCAGCCGCTGCTGGGCGGCCAGCTGCTGCTGGAGGATTTCCAGGGCGAACTGCCGGCGCTGGGCCTGAGCCTGAGCAACGGCCAGGGCAGCCTGGACGCGCAGCCGGACGGGTCGGCGCGACTGTCGGCCTCGGTCGATTCCGGCGGCGGCACGCTCACGGTCGACGGCCGCCTGTCCTGGTTCGGCCAGGCCACGCCGCTGGAGCTGGACATCCGCGGCCAGGACGTGGTCATCGCCGACACGCCGATGCTCAAGGCCACCGCCAACCCGGACCTGCAGTTCAGCATGGACGGCCCGACCATGGTCCTGCGCGGCCAGGTCGAGGTGACCCAGGCCACGGTCAACCTGGAGCGGCTCGAACAGGGCGTCTCGGTGTCCGAGGACGTGGTCGTGGTCGATCCGGTCGACCCGGAGGAACAGCCCAGCGCGCCGCTGGACATGGACCTGGCGCTGGTGCTGGGCGACGACATCACCATCACCGGCTACGGCCTGCAGGGCACCATGTCCGGTCGCCTGCAGGTGCGCGCGCAGCCGGGCCGGGACATGCTCGCCAACGGCGCGCTGGACGTCGGCGGGCGCTACAAGGCCTATGGGCAGGACCTGACCATCACCCACGGGCAGCTGACCTGGAGCAACAACCCGATCGCCGATCCGCGCATCAACCTGCGCGCCGAGCGCCGCGTGGGCGACGTGGTCGCCGGCATCGACGTGTCCGGCCATGCCACCGAACCCCAGCTCAACGTCTGGTCCAACCCGTCGATGCCGCAGTCCGAGGCGCTGGCCTACCTGATGCTCGGCCGCAGCCTGGAGGGCGCCACCCGCGACCAGGCCCAGCAGGTCACCGCGACCTCGGCGGCGATGTCGGCCGGCACCGGCCTGCTGGCCGCCCAGCTCGGCACGCGCCTGGGCTTCGACGATGCCGGCGTGATGCACTCGCGCGCGCTCGGCGGCTCGGTGGTGGGTGTCGGCAAGTACCTCTCGCCGCGCCTGTACGTGGGTTATGGCGTGTCGATGGTCGGCGCCGGCCAGGTCGTGATCCTGAAGTACCTGCTGCGCAAGGGCTTCGACGTCGAGATCGAGTCGAGCACGGTGGAGACGCGCAGTTCGGTCAACTGGCGCACCGAACGCTGATCGCCCGCACGGGCTGCACCGCTTCGTGCCGATGGCTGCCGACGGCATACCGGCGCGATGCGGCCCGCTGAAGCCGCATTGCAACCGGTCGCGGCGGAGTGGGCCGTTCCCGGACACCTCGCTGCGCGACCGGCACCATCTTGTCAACGGGTTACATCGCCACGGTGCGGTTGCCACAATCGGGGTCCGCTTCAGCAGCAGAACCCGCATTCCATGACCGCAATTTCCGCCACGCTCGCGCGCAAGATCGCCCAGACCATCGCCGGGGAGATCGGCGCGCAGGCCGCGCAGGTGGACGCCGCCGTCGGCCTGCTCGACGAAGGCGCCACCGTGCCGTTCATCGCCCGCTACCGCAAGGAAGTCACCGGCGGCCTGGACGACACCCAGCTGCGCAACCTCGAGGTGCGCCTGGCGTACCTGCGCGAGATGGAGGAACGCCGCGCAGCGATCCTGGCCAGCGTCGACGAACAGGGCAAGCTCAACGACGAACTGCGCGCGGAGATCGAGGCCGCCGACAGCAAGTCGCGGCTGGAGGACCTGTACCTGCCCTACAAGCCAAAGCGCCGCACCCGCGCGCAGATCGCGCGCGAGGCCGGGCTGGAGCCGCTGGCCGATGGCCTGCTGGCCGATCCGTCGCGCGTGCCTGAAGCGTTCGCCGCCGCCTTCGTCGACGCCGACAAGGGCGTGGCCGATGCGAAGGCCGCGCTGGAAGGCGCGCGCGCGATCCTGATCGAACGCTGGGGCGAAGATGCGGCACTGCTGGGCGAACTGCGCGGCTGGCTCGACGCCAATGGCGTGATCCGTGCGAAAGTGGTCGAAGGCAAGCAGGCCGCCGGCGAAAAGTTCCGCGACTACTTCGACCATGCCGAGCCGCTGGCGAAGATCCCCTCGCACCGCCTGCTGGCCCTGTTCCGCGGCCGCCGCGAGGAATTCCTGCAGCTGGAACTCGATCCGGGCAGCGACGCCGAGGCGGGCAACACCTATGCCGAAGGCCGCATCGCCCGCCACGCCGGAGTCGAAGAGCGCGGCCGCCCCGCCGACGCCTGGCTGCGCAATGCGGTGCGCCTGGCCTGGCGCGCGAAGATCCACCTGCACCTGCTGCTGGACCTGTTCAACCAGGCGCGCGAAAAGGCCGAGGCCGAAGCCATCGCCGTGTTCGGCGACAACCTCAAGGACCTGCTGCTGGCCGCGCCGGCCGGGCCGAAGGCCGTGCTCGGCCTGGATCCGGGGCTACGCACCGGCGTGAAGGTCGCGGTGGTCGACGCCACCGGCAAGCTGGTCGCCACCGACACCATCTATCCGCACGAGCCGCGCCGGCAGTGGGACCCGTCGCTGGCCGCGCTGCGCAGGCTGTGCATCGCGCATGGCGTGCAGCTGATCGCGATCGGCAACGGCACCGCCTCGCGCGAGACCGACAGGCTCGCCGGCGACCTGCTCAGGCTGGTGCCGGAACCGAAGATGCAGAAGATCGTGGTCAGCGAGGCCGGCGCCTCGGTGTACTCGGCCTCGGAACTGGCCGCGCGCGAATTCCCGGGCCTGGACGTGTCGCTGCGCGGCGCGGTCTCCATCGCCCGCCGCCTGCAGGACCCGCTGGCCGAACTGGTCAAGATCGAACCCAAGGCCATTGGCGTGGGCCAGTACCAGCACGACGTGGACCAGTACCGGCTCGCGCGCGCGCTCGACGCGAAGGTGGAGGACTGCGTGAACGCGGTCGGCGTCGACGTGAACACCGCCTCGGCCGCCTTGCTGGCGCGCGTCTCCGGCCTGTCGTCCACGGTGGCCGAGAACATCGTCGCCCACCGCGATGCCAACGGCGCCTTCGCATCGCGCAAGGCTTTGCTGAAAGTGCCGCGCCTGGGCGAGAAGACCTTCGAGCAGTGCGCCGGCTTCCTGCGCATCGCCGATGGCGAGCAACCCCTGGATGCGTCCTCGGTGCATCCGGAAGCCTATCCGGTGGTCGAGCGCATCCTCGCCGGCAGCGGCAGACAGGTGAAGCAGATCGTCGGCGACAGCGCATTCCTGCGTTCGCTCAAGGCCGAGCAGTTCACCGACGAGAGGTTCGGCCTGCCGACCGTGCGCGACATCCTCAGGGAACTGGAGAAACCCGGCCGCGACCCGCGCCCGGAGTTCAAGGCCGCGCGCTTCGCCGAGGGCGTGGAGGACATCAAGGACCTGCGCCCGGGCATGGTGCTGGAAGGCGTGGTCAGCAACGTCGCGGCGTTCGGCGCCTTCGTCGACATCGGCGTGCACCAGGACGGGCTGGTCCACATCTCGGCGCTGTCGGACCGTTTCGTGAAAGATCCGCGCGAGGTGGTCAAGGCCGGCGACATCGTCAAGGTCAAGGTGCTGGAGGTGGACGTGGCGCGCAAGCGCATCGCGCTGACCCGGCGCCTGGACGACGAACCCGGGCAGGCAGGCCCGCGCGCCGGCGAGCGCGAGGCGGGCCGCCGCGAGAACGGCCGTCCCGGCGGCGCGCCACGCGAAGCGCGCGGCAACGACCGCAACCGTGGCGGTGCGCGGCCGCAGCCGCAGGCCGCCCCGTTCAACAGCGCGATGGCCGACGCGCTCAAGGGCTTGCGCCGAGGCTGAGCGGGCGGTACGGCGCACGGGTCGGGCCAAGCCTGTCATTGCCAGCAAGGCCGATGGTGGCCGACCCGCACGCGGCCGCCTTGCGTAGGAGCCCGTCTTGCGGGCGACACGGACGCGGGAACTGCGACGCGGTCGCCTGTGCCGACGGCGTCGTGTCGCCCGCAAGACGGGCTCCTACAGAAGGGCCGTCGCAGCGGTCCGGTTGCGCGATCCCACGGATCCGGGCCGGGCGTCAGGCCACGCGGCTGCGCCGCAGCCGTTCCAGGTGCACCAGCAGCAGCGAGATCGCCGCCGGGGTCATGCCCGGGATGCGCTGGGCCTGGCCGATGGTCTGCGGGCGCACGCGCTCCAGCTTCTGCTGCACCTCGGCCGACAGGCCGCGCACGGCGGCGTAGTCGAACGCGTCGGGAATCGCGGTGTCCTCGTGGCGCTGCTGGCGCGCGATCTCCTCGCGCTGGCGGTCCAGGTAGCCGGCGTACTTCTCCCCGATCTCCACCTGCTCGGCCACCTGCGCGTCGTCCACGCCTGGCCCCAGCGACGGCACCCGCATCAGCGCGGCATAGCCCAGCTCGGGACGCTTGATCAGATCCAGCGCATTGGTTTCGCGGCTGACCGCCACGCCCAGCGTCGCCTCCACCTCGCGACCCAGCGCGTTGGCCGGCGTGGCCCACAGCGCGCGCAGGCGCTGGGTCTCGCATTCGATCGCCTCCCGCTTGGCCTCGAAGCGCGTCCAGCGCACGTCGTCGACCACGCCCAGTTCGCGGCCCCTGGCAGTCAGGCGCAGGTCGGCGTTGTCCTCGCGCAGCTGCAGCCGGTATTCGGCGCGGCTGGTGAACATGCGATAGGGCTCGGTGGTGCCGTGGGTGACCAGGTCGTCGACCAGCACGCCCAGGTAGGCCTCGTCGCGGCGCGGCGACCAGCCGTCCTGCCCGCGCACGAAGCGCGCGGCGTTGAGCCCGGCCAGCAGGCCCTGCGCGGCGGCCTCCTCGTAGCCGGTGGTGCCGTTGATCTGGCCGGCGAAGAACAGGCCCGCCACCAGCTTGGTCTCCAGCGTGGCCCTCAGTCCGCGTGGATCGAAGAAGTCGTACTCGATCGCGTAGCCGGGCCGGGTGATGTGCGCGTTCTCGAAACCGCGGATCGAACGCACCAGCGCCAGCTGCACGTCGAACGGCAGCGAAGTGGAGATGCCGTTGGGATAGATCTCCGCCACGTCCAGCCCCTCGGGCTCGACGAAGATCTGGTGGCTGGCCTTTTCGGCGAAGCGCACCACCTTGTCCTCGATCGACGGGCAGTAGCGCGGGCCGATGCCTTCGATCTGGCCGGTATACAGCGGCGAACGGTCCAGCGCGGCGCGGATGATCTCGTGGGTGCGCTCGCGGGTGTGGGTGATCCAGCACGACACCTGGCGCGGATGCTCTGCCACCTGGCCCAGGAACGACATCACCGGCAGCGGGTCGTCGCCGGGTTGCTCGTCCATCACCGAATAATCCAGCGTGCGCCCGTCGATGCGCGGCGGGGTGCCGGTCTTGAGCCGGTCGATCACGAACGGGCGCTCGCGCAGGCGCGCGGCCAGCGTGGTGGCCGGCGGGTCGCCCATGCGCCCGGCCGTGTACTGGGTCTGGCCGATGTGGATCCTGCCGGCCAGGAAAGTGCCGGCGGTCAGTACCACCGCCTGCGCCTCGAAGCGCAGGCCGGTCTGGGTGACCGCACCGCGCACCATGTCGTTCTCGATCAGCAGGTCGTCGACCGCGGCCTGGAACACGGTCAGGCCCGGCTGGTTCTCGACGATGCGCCGGATCGCATTGCGGTACAGCGCGCGGTCGGCCTGGCAGCGGGTGGCGCGCACCGCCGGACCCTTGCTGGCGTTGAGCGTGCGCCACTGGATGCCGGCCAGGTCGGCCGCGTGCGCCATCGCCCCGCCCAGCGCGTCGATCTCCCTGACCAGGTGGCCCTTGCCGATGCCGCCGATGGCCGGGTTGCAGCTCATCGCGCCCACGGTCTCGATGTTGTGGGTCAGCAGCAGGGTGCGCGCGCCGGCGCGCGCTGACGCGAGCGCGGCCTCGGTGCCGGCATGGCCGCCGCCGATCACGATCACGTCGTAGTGGTGGAAGGAGGAAGTCATCGGGGACATCGATGTGCGCCGGCACTGCCGGAGCCTGCGGGGACGCGATTCTACCGCCGGGCGGCCGCCTTCACGCCCAAAAGTTGGCACGCTTCCTGCTGCAACCAAGGGGTGCACCCATCGCGGCAATGCGTCGGGGGCGCGGGCTGGAATTGGAACAGGGGCCAGCCACGCGCGCGATGGGGAAGCCGAGGGGCCGGTAGTCGGGGGACTGCCGGCCCCGTTTTTTTGTCCGACGGCCGCCGGACCGTGACGCCCATCGCGGAAACGAACAGCCCGGCCGAGGGCCGGGCTGCGGGAAGGGCGTCGATGTCCGACAGGGCCGGAACAGGGGGGATCCAGATTTCCCTGCCGGACATCGACATAGTCATGGCCGCACAGGTCACAACCTGACGCACGCGGTCACTTGGCCGCGTAAGCTTGCGTCCAGAAACGGGGCAACGCAAGCGCTTTTTCAGGGCTCATCTGTGTCGTGCGTCGCACTCCGGCCCGGGCCGGAACGGCGCGACTCGGACATCGACGGCGCGGCGCGTTGCGTGTTCCGCGGGCTGCTGGCCGACTGGATCTGGCGGACCGGACGATCACGGTCGCCCTCGTCCGTGCCGATGAAACGCGGCCTGTCCGTTCCGGTACCGGAAGGCGGCACCACCCCGGCGGCCAGCGGTGAGCCAGGTTGCCCGCTGGCCGGGTACGGACCCGCCATGCCGAGCGTCCCCGGACCGGGCTGCCGCCGGCGCGGACCATCGCCTTCGCCATCGCCGCGACGCAGGCGTTCCAGGTCGCGCCAGGGCGCACGATTGAGCGGCGGCGGCTGGCCGCCGGCCGCCGGGGGATGATCCGGACGGCCACCATGGCCGGGGCCGTTCTGGTCCGGACGCGGCGGCCGCGGATAGTGGGGCGGTCGCGAGTGGTAGTACGGCGGGTAGGCCGGATAACGGGGGTAGTACCCGTAGCCGCCGTAGCCATAGGGATAGCCGTAGTTCAACCCGAAGGACAGGCCCGGGCTGTAGCGGTAGTACGAAGGGCCGTAGCCGTACCCGCCATAGCCATAGCTGTAGGACGGATAGACGTAGCGGGTGGAGGGGCCGCCGGTGTAATAGCCACCGCCGCCGTCCCCCACGTACCCGTAGGACGCGCAGCCACCCAGTGCCAGCGCGAGCGCCAGGCCGGTGAACAGTCGCAGTTTCATGGGTCTTCCCCCTGTAACGTGTAGGCCCAGCTTCGAAGCGGGGCATTGAATCGGTGCTTAATCCGGCCGTAACGCACGATCCCCGCTCAGCCCCCGGACAGCAGCGTAGCCCGGGGAGCCGCCGAGCCGATACGTTAATCTTGGCCGCATGAGCGAACTGCCCGTTGCCGACGACGTCCTCGCCGCCGCCGCGCGGATCGCCGGCCACGCGAGCGTGACGCCGGTGCTGCGTTCGCGCAGCCTCGACGCGCTGGCCGGCTGCGAACTGGCGTTCAAGGCCGAGCACCTGCAGCGCAGTGGCGCGTTCAAGTTCCGTGGCGCGTGCAACGCGGTGTGGTCGCTGGACGAGGCGACGGCCGCGCGCGGCGTGGTCACCCATTCCTCCGGCAACCACGGCGCGGCGCTGGCGCTGGCGGCGCGCAGCCGCGGCATTCCGTGCCATGTGGTGGTGCCCGACGGCGCGGTGGCGGCCAAGCTGGCCAACATCCAGCGCCACGGCGCCACGCTGTGGCGCTGCGACGCGACCCAGGCCGCGCGCGAGGCCACCTGCGCGCAGGTGCAGGCCAGCACCGGTGCCACCCTGGTCCATCCCTATGCCGATGCACGGGTGATCGCCGGCCAGGGCACCGCGACCCTGGAACTGGTCGGCCAGGCCGGTGCGCCCGACATCATGGTGGTCCCGGTCGGCGGTGGCGGGCTGGCCGCCGGCACCGCGCTGGCGCTGGCCGCGGCCGCGCCGGACTGCGAGCTGGTGCTGGCCGAACCGGCCGGCGCCGCCGATACCGCCCGCTCGCTGGCCGCCGGCGAACGCCGCATCGATTTCGTGCCCGACACCGTCTGCGACGGTCTGCGCGGCGCCCTGGGCGCACCCAACTTCGCGCTGCTGCGCGCGTGGGGCGTGCAGGTGCGGGTGGTCGACGACGACGCCACGGTCGCGGCGATGAAGCTGGCCTGGCAGGTGCTCAAGCAGGTGATCGAACCGTCGTCGGCGATCGCGCTGGCGGCGGTGCTGGCCGAACCGGCGCGGTTCGCGGGACGGCGCGTGGGCGTGGTCCTGTCGGGCGGCAACGTCGACCTGGGAGCGCTGCCGTGGCGCGGTTGAGATCGGGCCGGAAAAAGCGTCGCGGCCTGGCCGGCTGGGCCTGGCGGATCCTGCTGCTGGTACTGCTGTGGCTGGCCGGCGTGGCGGCGTGGATCGTGTGGGTCGGCCAGCGCGACCAGGCCGCTCCGGCCGACGCGATCATCGTGCTCGGCGCGGCCGCCTACGACGCGCGCCCTTCGCCGGTGTTCGAGGAACGCATCCGCCACGGCCTGGACCTGTACCGGCGCGGCTATGCCCCGGTGCTGATCTTCACCGGCGGCTACGGCAACGGCGCGCGCTTCGCCGAGTCGCAGGTCGCGCGCCGCTACGCGTTGCGCCACGAGGTGCCCGAATCGGCGATCCTGATCGAATCGGTCTCGCGCACGACCCGCCAGAACCTGCAGCAGGCGCGCCAGCTGATGCAGGAGCGCGACCTGAAGCGGGTGATCGTGGTCAGCGACCCGCTGCACATGTCCCGGGCGCTGCGCCTGTCGCGCGAACTGGGGATCGACGCGCTCGGCTCGCCCACGCCCAGCACCCGCTTCCGCACGGTGCAGACCCAGTGGCGCTTCCTGCTGCAGGAGGTGTACTTCTTCCACCGCGACCTGGTGGTGAGCGCGGCCTGAGCGCGAAGGCCGGCCGGCGGCGGCGGCGTATCATCGGCGCACACCCCTCCCGCGCAGGCGCCCCATGAAGATCGATGGCACCCGCCGCCAGGACCGCGCGATCGAACTGGTGCTGGACTACTACGCCGCCTTCAACCGCGGCGACCGCCCGGCGATGTTCGCCCTGCTCGCCGACGACGTCGTGCACGACCTCAACCAGGGCGCGCGCGAAACCGGCAAGGACGCCTTCATCGCCTTCATGCAGCGCATGGACGCCGGCTACCGCGAACAGCTGCGCGACATCGTCGTGCTGGCCTCGCAGGACGGCGACCGCGCCGCGGCCGAGTACATGGTCCATGGCGAATACCTGCGCGACGACGCGGGCCTGCCGCCGGCGCGCGGGCAGAAGTACGTGCTGCCGGGCGGGGCGTTCTTCGACATACGCGACGAGCGCATCGCCCGGGTGACCAACTACTACAACCTGCAGGACTGGATCGCGCAGGTGTCTTTGTAGGAGCCCGCCTTGCGGGCGACCCGTGGGCGCCGGGAACGCTGCGCCCGTCGACCGGTGCGCCGCCGTGCGGCGATGCCGGCAAGGTTCCTGCACCGGCCCGCGCCCGCCGGCGAGCCGGTGGCGTCGTTCACTCCGGCACGGCATGCCGTGCCGCGGCCCCCACCGCCGCTCACGGCGTGCGCCGGCGGATCGGGATCTGCGACAGCGGCACCGCGGCGACCTCGTGGCCGCCTTCGCGGATCGGCGCGCCCGGTGCCGGCGCCCAGGCCTGGGCGTAGATCACGTCCCACGTGCTCGGCAGCCGTGCCTGCGCGTCGCGCAACGGTTCGTAGGCCGCCTGCGCCGCCGCGAAACGCGCGCGCCCGGTCAGGCTGCGCCGGCGGCCGGCCAGCGCGTTGGTGGCGCCGATCGCGCGCAGTTCGCGCATCAGCGCCGGCAGGTCCGGATAGGTCAGGGTGAACAGGTCGCGGTCCAGCACCGGATCGCGGAAGCCGGCCGCCACCAGCGCGTCGCCGAACTGCGCGATCGTCGCGAACGGGCTCACGTGCGGGGCCGCGTCGGCCTGCGCGAACGCCATGCGCAGCTCGGCCAGCGTTTCCGGGCCGAAGCTCGAGCACAGCAGCAGGCCGCCCGGCCTGAGCACGCGGCGGAAGCCGGCGAACACCGCCGGCAGGTCCTCCACCCACTGCAGGCACAGGTTGCTGAAGATCACGTCGACGCTGCCCTCGGCCAGCGGCAGCGCGCGCGCATCGGCGCACACGCGCGGGAACGGCCTCCACCAGCCGGCCTGCTTCTTCGCCTGGCGCAGCATCGGCAGGGCCAGGTCGAGCGCCACGACCTGCGCCTTCGGCCAGCGCTTCCTCATCGCCGCGGCGGCGTGGCCGGTGCCGCTGCCCACGTCCAGCACCGCCGCGGGCGTCCGTTCGTCGAGGTATTCCAGCGATTCGAGCAGGCGCGCGCGCACCTCGCCCTGCAGCGCCGCGGCCGCGTCGTAGCCGGCAGCGGCGCGCGAGAACGCGCGGCGCACGTGGCGGGGGTCGAACAGCGGATCCATGCGGGGAAAGGCGGCGTCAGGGCGCGACATTGTCGGCGAAAGCGGCCAGTTCCGCCGCTACGGCCTCGACATGGCCCAGGAACGGCGCATGCGCCGCGCCGGCCAGTTCGACGAAACGCGACTGCGGTGCCAGCGCCGCGGCCGCTTCCATCCCGCGCGGATGGACCAGCCGGTCGCGGCGCCCGGCCAGCCACAGGCTGGGCACGCGCAGGCCGGGCAGGCCGCGGCGCAGGTCGCTGTCCTCCAGCAGGCGCAGGCCGGCCTGCAGCGCGGCCGGATCCGGTTCGCCGCGCGCGTGCAGCAGCGCGCGCAAGGTCTTCAGCTCGGCGCGGCCGTGCTCCGAGCCCAGCGTGTCCAGGGCGATGAAGCGGTCCAGGGTGCCGGCGTAGTCGCTGCCCAGCTCCTGGCGGAAGCGCTCGAACACGTCCGCCTCCACCGCATGCGGCCAGTCCCCGGCACGCACGAAACGCGGGGTGGCCGCGACCATCGCCAGGCCGCGCACGGTCGGCAGCGCGGCCGCGGCGCGCAGGGCGAACAGCCCGCCCAGCGACCAGCCCAGCCAGACCGCCGGCGGCGTGCGCGCGGCGACCGCGCTGACCACGGCGGCCAGGTCCAGGATGTCGTCCGGATCGCGGCTCAGGCCGTGTCCGGGCAGGTCGACCAGGTGCAGGCGGAAGCGCGGCGCCAGGCGCTGGGCCAGCGGCTCGAACACACCGCCGTGCAGCGCCCAGCCATGGATCAAGACCAGGTCCGGGCCGCTGCCCAGGGTTTGGATATGCATGGCCCATTGTCGCCGACGCCGGCGTAGGCCGGAAATGCGCCTTGAAACGCGCGAGTCGCGCCGGGCGGTGAATGCACCGCTGCATGCGCGGTGCTTCCGTACCCGGAGGACCAGCGAAATGACGGGGCTTGCGCACCGCCGCGCCCGCTGTTCCGGACTTGCGCACCGCCGCGTGCCCGCTGTTCCTGTAGGAGCCCGTCTTGCGGGCGACCCGGCGCCGTCGACGCAGGCGATGTCGACTCAGGCGCTGTCGGCACAAGCGTCGTCGGCGCAGGCGATGCCCCCATGGTTCCGGGCCCGTGTCGCCCGCAAGACGGGCTCCTGCACAGGGCGCGGGATCAGGCCGCGGCTTCGCGCACCGCCCGGTCGCGGGCTTCGGCGATGGCGCCGAGCAGGGCGTTGACCTGTTGCGGCGTATGCAGCGCCGACAGGGTCACGCGCAGCCGCGAACCGCCGTCGGGCACGGTCGGCGGACGGATCGCGGTGACCAGGAAACCGGCCTGTTCCAGCGCCGTCGACATCGCCAGGGCGGTGGCCTCGTCGCCGCACAGTACCGGCTGGATCGGCGTGGACGAGGGCATCAGTTCCAGGCCCAGGCGGCCGGCGCCGGTGCGGAACTGGCCGACCAGTTCCTGCAGCCGGGTACGCCGCCAGTCGTCGCGGCGGGCCAGTTTCACCGCCGCCAGCGACGCGGCCGCCAGCGCCGGCGGCAACGCGGTGGTGTACAGGTAGGGTCGCGCCACGCCGGCCAGATGTTCGATCAGGTCGGCATCGCCGGCGACCACCGCGCCGTAGCCGCCCAGGGCCTTGCCCAGCGTGGCCAGCTGCAGCGGAACTTCCAGCGCGCCCAGGCCGGCTTCGGCCACCGTGCCGCGCCCGTGCGGGCCAAGCACGCCGACGCCATGGGCGTCGTCCACGTACAACAGCGCCTCCTGGGTGCGCGCCACCAGCGACAGCGCGCGCAGCGGGGCCACGTCGCCGTCCATGCTGAACACGCCGTCGGTGGCCAGCATCGCCGCGCCCGCCGGGGCGTTGCGCAGCTGGCGCATGGCGCCTTCCGGATCCAGGTGCGGATAGCGGCGCAGGCGGCAGCCGGCCAGGCGCGTGGCGTCGATCAGGCTGGCGTGGTTGAGCCGGTCCTGGACGCAGACGTCCTCGTCCTCCAGCAACGCCTGCTGCACGGCCAGGTTGGCGGCGAAGCCGCTGCCGAACAGCAGTGCGCGCGGCACGCCCAGCCAGTCGGCCATCTCGCGCTCGAGCTGCTCGTGCAGGACATGGTGGCCGCAGACCAGGTGCGAGGCGGTCGACCCGGTACCCTCGCGCGACACCGCGTCCTGCAGCGCGGCACCGACCTCGAACTGCCCGGCCAGGCCCAGATAGTCGTTGCTGCAGAAGCCGGTCAGCCAGTGGCCATCGACCTCCACCCGCACGCCGTCGCGACGCGCGATGGTGCGGCGCTGGCGCAGGCGGCCCTGTGCGGCGCGCAGGCGACGCTGGGCATGGATGCGGTCGTGGATGTCGGTCCGTGCCATCGATTGCTCCTCCCCCCGGAGAGCGTTGCCATGTTCAGGCCGCGCGTCCGCAGGCGGGCGCCGGCTCGGTGATGTCGGCATGCACGGTAGCGCCTGTTACCGTCGCCGTTCCGTGACCGGATTCACATTGAAGCAGTGGCATCGGCCGCAACCCCAGTCGCGCGAACAGCGCCTGGTCGCGTTCCACGTCCGGATTGCCGGTGGTCAGCAGCTTTTCGCCGTAGAAGATCGAGTTGGCGCCGGCGGCGAAACACAGCGCCTGCAGCTCGTCGCTCATCGCCTCGCGCCCGGCCGACAGCCGCACCATCGAGCGCGGCATAGCGATCCGCGCCACCGCGATCATGCGCACGAACTCGAACGGGTCCAGTTCGGCGGTCCCGGCCAGCGGCGTCCCGGCGACCTGGACCAGCCGGTTGACCGGCACCGAATCCGGATGCGCGGGCAGGTTGGCCAGCGCCTGCAGCAGGCCGGCGCGCTGTTCGCGGGTCTCGCCCATGCCGACGATGCCGCCGCAGCAGGTCTTCAGGCCGGCGTCGCGCACGTGCTCCAGGGTGTCCAGGCGGTCCTGGTACTGGCGGGTGTGGATGACGTCGCCATAGAACTCCGGCGCGGTGTCCAGGTTGTGGTTGTAGTAGTCCAGACCGGCGTCGCGCAGCGCATGGGCCTGGCCGGGCGAGAGCATGCCCAGGGTCGCGCAGGTTTCCAGACCCAGCGCCTTCACCCCGGCGATCATCGCCGCCACCTTGGGGATGTCGCGGTCCTTGGGGCTGCGCCAGGCCGCGCCCATGCAGAAGCGCGAGGCGCCGGCGTCGCGGGCCTGGCGCGCCTTCTCCAGCACCTGTCCGGTGTCCATCAGCTTGGTCGCGTCCACCCCGGTGTGGTAGCGCTGCGCCTGCGGGCAGTAGCCGCAATCCTCCGGGCAGCCGCCGGTCTTCACCGACAGCAGGGTCGAGACCTGGACCTGCGCGGGATCGAAGTGCTCGCGGTGCACCGTGGCCGCGCGGAACAGCAGCTCGGTCAATGGCAGGTCGAACAGCGCGAGCAGTTCCTCGCGGCGCCAGTCGTGGCGGATTTCCGAAGGCACGGGGGCGGTTTCCTGACGGCGGCCGGGGCCGAAGCCGGGCAGTCTGGAAAGCGCCCCCCTGCCTGTCAACCCGGAAACCCACCACATGGTTTACGAAGTCTCCCCTCCACGCCGGCTGCTGCAGGCCCTGGCCGCCCTGGCGGCGCGGGCGCTGCCGGACCGGTGCCTGCTGTGCGGCGAAGCCGGCGCCGACGGCATGGACCTGTGCCCGGCGTGCCGGTCGGCACTGCCGGTGCCGCGCAACGCCTGCGTGCGCTGCGCCGTGCCGCTGCCGGCCGATGGCGTCTGCGGCAGCTGCCTGCGCCGTCCGCCAACGCTGCAGGCCACCCGTGCCGCCTTCCTTTACGCGCCGCCGCTGGACCGGCTGTTGCCGCGCTACAAGTTCCACCGCGACCTGGCCAGCGGGCGCCTGCTCGCGCAACTGATGGCCCATGCCTGCGCCGGATGCGACCGGCCCGGCGCCCTGATGCCGGTACCGTTGCACCGTGCGCGCCTGCGCCAGCGCGGTTACGACCAGGCGCTGGAACTGGCGCGCCCGCTTTCGGCGCTGCTGCAGCTGCCGCTGCATGCCGGCGCACTGCGCCGCATCCGCGCCACCGCGGCGCAATCGCAGCTCGACGCGCGCACCCGCCGGCGCAACCTGCACGATGCGTTCCAGGTCGTCGACCGGCATCCCTTGCCCGCGCACGTGGTCCTGGTCGACGACGTCATGACCACCGGCGCCACCCTGCAGGCCGCCGCCGCCGCGTTGCGCCGCGCGGGCGTGGAACGGGTGGATGCCTGGGTCTGCGCCCGCGCGCCCTGAGCGCGAAAGGCGGCCCGGCGACGACCCGCCGGAACGCAACGGTCATTTGACAGTCGCCGCCGCACAGGAGTATCCCGTGGGTCCGGGCCACCCCGGCTCCCGTCATGAAGGCAGGAGGCAGCATGCAAGCAGGTACCGCGGAAGAGGTCAGGCGCAGCTGGTGGGTGTCGGTACTGTTCGGCCTGATCGGCATCGCCTTCGGCCTGATCACCATGGCCAAGCCGTTCCAGGCGCTGGTGGCCATGGCCTGGGCGTTCGGCATCCTCGCCCTGGCCGACGGCATCGCCAGCCTGCTGGCTCTGTTCGACAAGCGCGTGGCGATCCCCAAGTTGCTGTTGCTGGTCTATGCGGCCGCGTCCATCGCCTTCGGCGTCATCGCCATCTCCAACCCCAAGGCCACCGCCGGCATCCTGTTCCTGATGCTCGCGTTCTGGCTGATCGTGGCCGGCGTGTTCCGCATCGCCTTCGCCATCCGCGTGCGCAAGGAGATCGTCGGCGAATGGCTGATCGCGCTCAGCGGCGTGCTGGCGATCGTGCTGGGCGTGCTGTTCCTGCGTAATCCGGCGGCGGGCCTGTTCACCACCGCCATCTGGATCGGCGCCGGCGCGCTGGTCTACGGGGTGATGCAGGTGTTCGCCGGCTTCCGCTTCCGCAAGCACGTGCCGCTGGCCGCCTGAGCGGCGGCGGTCGCGCCAACTCCCCGCCGGTGGCCATGGCCGCCGGCCCGATCCACGCCCAGGAGACCGACATGTCCCGTGCCTGGTGGGTGTTCCTGCTGTATGGACTGCTCGCGATCGCGTTCGGCCTGTTCGCCCTGTTCCGGCCGCAGTCCACCGTGTGGGTGATGATCATGGCCTTCGGCCTGCTGGCGCTGGGCGACGGCGTGGTCAGCCTGCTCAGCGTGTTCCGCAAGGACGTGCCGCTGCCCAACTGGCTGCTGCTCCTGTACGCGGCCGCTTCCATCGGCTTCGGCCTGCTGGCGCTGTTCCAGGCGCAGATGGTGGCGACCGTGCTGGTGTGGCTGCTGGCGATCTGGCTGATCATCGCCGGCATCGCGCGCATCGTGTTCTCGGTGCAGATGCGCAGGCTGGTCGAAGGCAACTGGCTGCTGGCGCTGAGCGGCGTCCTGGCGCTGCTGCTGGGGTTGCTGTTCGTGGCTCGTCCGAACATCGGCATCGCCACCATCGCCATCTGGCTGGGAATCGGCGCGCTGCTGTACGGCGTGCTGCAGGTGGCGCTGGCGTTCTACATGCGCAAGCGCGTGGTGCCGTAGTCGCACGTCGCGCGCTGCATGCCCGGCCACCTGCATCGGCTGGCCGGGCAACGGCACAGGTTGCCTGTCGTCCGGCACGGCGCGATGGCGCCGCGCCGGCGCGCGACCGGTTACGCTAACGGGCCCTGGCGGCATCGTCCGCGTCATTCCTTCCGGCGACCGCATGGCGCAGCGCGAACGCAAGACCACCAGCGCGGTGACGATCCTGGACGTCGCCCGGCATGCCGGCGTCTCGCCGATGACCGCCTCGCGCGTGATCAACGGCAATCCCCGCGTGGCCGCCGAATTGCGCGAACGGGTGCGGGCCTCCGTGCGCGAACTCGGCTACCGGCCCAACCTGGCCGGACGGTCGCTGCGCACCGCCGGCTCGGCGCGCGTGGGCGTGCTGTACAGCAATCCCAGCGCGGCCTACCTCAACGAGCTGATGCTGGGCATCCTCGAGCAGAGCAGCGCCAGCGGCGTGCAGGTCCTGGTGGAGCGCTGCGGCGACATCCGCAGCCAGCGCGCGGCCACCCGGCGCCTGGTGGAGGCCGGCGTGGACGGCGTGATCGTGCCGCCGCCGCTGTGCGATTCGCGGCCGACCATCCGCGACCTGGACGAGCGCGGCATCCCGGTGGTGGCGGTGGCCAGCGGCGCGCCGTTGCCCGGCGTGACCTCGGTGCGTATCGACGACTACCAGGGTGCGCGGGCGATGACCCGCTACCTGCTGGAGCTGGGCCATACGCGCATCGGTTTCATCCAGGGCGATCCGAAGCACACCCCGGCGCAGCTGCGCACCGCGGCGTTCGTGGACACCATGGCCGAGGCGGGCCTGAAAGCGACTTCGAACCTGCTGGCCGAGGGCATGTTCACCTACCGCTCCGGGCTGGCCGCCGCCGAACGCCTGCTCAAGCTCAAGCGGCGCCCCACCGCCGTGTTCTGCAGCAACGACGACATGGCCGCCGCCACGATGGCGGTGGCGCACGGCATGGGCCTGCGCATCCCCGGGCAGCTGACCGTGGTGGGCTTCGACGACACGCCAGTCGCCACCACCCTGTGGCCGGAGCTGACCACCATCCACCAGCCGGTCACGGCCATGGGCCGGGCTGCGGTGACGCTGGTGCTGGAACTGATCCGGGAGCGGCGCCAGGGCCGTACGCCGCCGCCGACCGACCGGGTGATGGCTTACACCCTGGTCAAGCGCCAATCCTCCGCCGCACCCGGCTGAAGGCGGACGCACCGCAGCGTGAGCCCGCGGACGCGCCGCGGTAACCTTGTCTTGCCCGCGGACGCCCGGCGTCCGGGCATCGAGACGATCCATCACCGCGGGAAAGCCACACGCATGACCGATGTGCAGGCACGCCATGGGACGCCACCGGACTTCCGTTCGCGCGGGTTCCTCCTCGGCCACATCCGCCACACGATGGCCTTCTACCATCCGCGCTGCATCGATCCGGACGGCGGCTTCTTCCAGTTCTTCAGGGACGACGGCAGCGTCTACGACGCGCGCACGCGCCACCTGGTCAGCAGCACGCGCTTCGTCTTCAATTATTCGATGGCCTGGCAGGCCTTCGGCGAACCGGCGTACCGCGATGCCGTGGCCCACGGCATCGCCTTCCTGCGCGAGGTGCACCGCAATCCCGCCACCGGCGGCTACGCCTGGATGCTGGACGACCGCCGGGTCGTCGATGCGACCAACCACTGCTACGGCCTGGCCTTCGTGGTGCTGGCCTACGCCAAGGCGCTGGAGGCGGGCCTGGAACCGGCACGCGACTGGCTGGCCGAAACCTGGGAGCTGATGGAGCGGCATTTCTGGGAACCCGGGCACGGCCTGTACGCCGACGAGGCCAGCGCCGACTGGCGGCTGTCGCCCTACCGCGGCCAGAACGCGAACATGCACGCCTGCGAGGCGTGGCTGGCCGCGTTCGAGGCCAGCGGCGAGGAACGCTACCTGCAGCGCGCCGCCCTGCTGGCGCGGAACATGACCGGCCGCCAGGCCGCGCTCGCCGACGGCCTGGTCTGGGAGCACTACCACCGCGACTGGAGCGTGGACTGGGACTACAACCGCGGCGACCGCAGCAACATCTTCCGCCCCTGGGGCTTCCAGCCCGGCCACCAGGTCGAATGGGCCAAGCTGCTGCTGGTCCTGGACCGGCATGCGCCGGCCGATGGGCACCTGGTGCGCGCGCGCGACCTGTTCGATCGCGCCATGGCGATGGCCTGGGACGACGAATTCGGCGGCCTGGTCTACGGCAACGACCGCGAAGGCCGCTTCTACGACGACGACAAGTACTTCTGGGTGCAGGCCGAGGCGCTGGCCACCGCCGCATTGCTGGGCGACCGCACCGGCGAGGCGAAGTACTGGGACTGGTACGACCGGCTGTGGGACTACAGCTGGACGCACTTCGTCGACCACCGCCATGGGGCCTGGTACCGCATCCTGGCCCGCGACAACGGCAAGCTCACCGACGAGAAGAGCCCGGCCGGCAAGACCGACTACCACACCATGGGCGCATGCTACGAAGTGCTGAAGGTGGTGTAGCGGCCGGAACCGTTGTAGGAGCCCGTCTTGCGGGCGACGCGACGCCGTCGGCGCAAGCGATGGCACCGTGATTCCGACGGCGTCGCGTCGCCCGCAAGACGGGCTCCTACAGAACGGCCACGTGGGCCGCGTCCGGGTGTCCGGCACAGGCGGCACCCCACGATTCCGACGCCCATGTCACCCATGCCGCGCCCGGCATGCGCCTAGGACCGCGCCGCATCCAACAGCGCCTGTACCTCACCCGAGGCCGGCGCGTGCGCACCGGCGCGGGTGCAGGCCGCCGCCGCGGTGGCCGCGGCGAAGCGGACGTGTTCGGCGATGCCGGCGTCGGGCCGCTGCAGCCGGCTGGCGAGGAAGCCGCCGATGCAGGCATCGCCGGCGCCGACCGTGTCGACCACCGCGACCGCGAAGGCCGGCTGTTCGATGCGGCCACCATCGGCCAGGTGCGCGGTCATGCCATCGCCGCCGCGGGTGTACAGCACCGTCGCCCGCGGTGCGAGCGAACGTACGCGTCCCATCGCGTCCTCGAACGCCAGCGCCGGATAGATCTGGCGCAGGTCCTCGTCGGAGAGCTTGATGACCTGGGCGATCGCGGCCAGGCGTTCGAACAGCGCCGGGTAGTCGGCCCCCATCCAATTGCGGCAGTTCGGATCGAAGCTCACCGGCACGCCCGCCGCATGCAGCGACTCGGCCAGCGCCACCAGCCGCGCGCCCAGCGGCTGCCGCACCAGGCTGATGCAGCCGAAGTGCGCGAACGCGCAGGCCTGCCGCCAACCCTGCGGCAGTCGCGCCGGGTCGAACGCCAGGTCGGCCTCGCCGACGAAGAAGTACTGCGGCGGATCGAGCTGGTGGACCAGCGCCAGCAGCGGCGGTCGTTGCACGACCTGGCAGAAGCGCGCGTCCAGTCCGGCCGCTTGCGACAGCGCCACGATCCGCTGCCCGAACAGGTCGTCGCCGACCGCGCCGCCCCAGCCGGTCGGCACGCCCAGCGTGGCCGCCACCCGCGCCACGTTCCAGCAGGCGCCGCCGGCCACGCTGCGCCAGCTGTCCTCGCCGGTGCGGACGAAATCGGTCAGCGCCTCGCCGAAGACCACCAGGCGCGGCAGCGGCATCGACGACACCGCGCGCCTCAGGCTTCGGACGCTGCCGCGACCGGCACGGCCCTGGCCGACAGCACGCCCGCCTTGACCAGCAACCCGTAGGCCGCGATCCAGCCGTAGCACACCGCCGGCACCAGCAGCGCCAGCGCCAGGCCGATGCGGTCGGCGGCCAGGCCCATCAGCAGCGGCACGACCGCGCCGCCGACGATGGCCAGGCACAGCAGTCCCGAGCCGCCGGCGGTGTCCTCGCCCAGCCCGTCGATGGACAGGGTGAAGATGGTCGGGAACATCACCGAGTTGAACAGGCCGATGGACAGGATCGCCACCGCCGCGGCGGTGCCTTCCAGGGTGGTGGCCGCCAGCAGCGCCAGTCCGCCGGCGCACACGGCGCACGTCGCCAGCACCACGCCCGCCGGCACGGAACGCAGCACCCACGAACCGATGAAGCGGCCGACCATCGCCAGGCCCCAGTACACCGCGATCAGGTTGCCGGCGGCATGCTCGGTGCCGGTGGCGCCGACCATGATCAGGTAGTTGACCAGCGCGCTGCCGATGGCGACCTCGGCACCGACGTAGAGGAAGATCGACAGCGCGCCCAGGCTCAGCCGCGGGATGCGCAGCAGGCGCAGGTAGTCGCCCTGGCCGACCGGCCGCACCGCCGGCACCGGCGCGCGGCGCATCCACCAGCACAGCGCGGCCAGCACCAGCAGCACCGCGGCGATGATCATGTACGGCAGGCGCACGTGTCCGGCCTGCTCGACGCGGAACGCGGCCAGCGCCGCCTCGCCCATGCCCGGCGCCGGCTCGCTCACGCCCGACGCCAGGATCATCGCCGAGCCGAACAACGGCCCGATCATGGTGCCGAAGGAATTGAACGCCTGGGCCAGGGTCAACCGGCTGTGCGCGCGCGCCGGATCGCCCAGGCCCGCGGCCAGCGGATTGGCCGCGACCTGGACGATGGTGATGCCGCCGGCCAGCACGAACAGCGCGGCCAGGAACGCCGGGTACAGGCCCATCGAAGCGGCCGGGGAAAACATCAGGCAGCCGCCGGCCATGATCACCAGGCCGACCACGATCCCGCGCAGGTAACCGATCCGGCTGACCAGCACCGCGGCGGGAATGGACACGATGAAATAGGCCAGGAAGAAGCAGAACTGGGTCAGCATCGCCTCGGCATAGTTCAGCGAGAACGTCGCCTTGAGCTTGGGCACCAGCACGTCGACCAGCACCGTGCAGAAGCCCCAGGCGAAGAACAGGGTGATGACCAGCGGCAGCAGCCGCGGCGATCCGGTCGGGGTGTGGGCGCCGGCGGCGTCCTGCGGGCCTGCGATATGCATGTCGAACGGTTCCCCTCGAATGTGCTGGCCGGGCTGCCCCGGCGCGGATGCGCGCGTCCTGCGGTCGCCACCCGGCAACGCGGCGCGCTTCGGTTCGCAAGCCCTCCCGGGGCCGGCAGCGCCGCGGCCACGGAGACCGGGCACGCGGCGAGTGGTGACGTTACCCCAAACGGGCGGCCCTGCGTCAACGATTGCGGCGGAACCGCAACCGGCCGGCAACGCGGCTGTGCCTGACTCCGCGCCGCACGGCGCGGAGCGATCCATCCGGACGTTACGGCGAGGCCGTGCAGGTGAAGCGCAGGGCGACGCTGTTGGCGCCGGCGGCGACCGGCAACGCACCCAGGGTGACGCCCGCGGCCGAAGTCAGGTTGGCCACGGTCTGCGCCGCGGCCGGACACGCGCTGGGCGAGGCGGTGCTGGTGCAGGCGACGGCGGCGGCCGGTGCGCAGACCAGGCCGGTTCCGGGGGTTTCGCGCACCACCGCGCCGGTCAGGGGCCGCTGGCCGACGTTGCTGACCACCAGCACGTAATCCAGCAAGGCACCGCGGCGCACGGAGGTCGCCGGCGTTCCGGTCCCGGACAGGTAGACCGACTTGTCGATGGCCAGGTCGACCGGCAGCGGCGTGTTGGTGATGGTGCAGGTGATGTCGTCGCCGGAATGGGTGGAGAACTGGCCCCAGAACTGGCGGCGGGCCTCCTGCGTGCCCGGGCCGGTGGGCAATACGGTCGCGCTGCCCGCAGCGGCATTCGTGCAGGCGATGTCCGTCGCGTAGTCGCGGGGTGCATCGGCGAAGCCGAACTCGAAATTGCCGTTGGGGCCGATGATGTCGGAGAAGCCCAGCAGGTCGCCGGCGGCGAACACATGGGTTCCGGTGGTGGCGGAGCCGGCGCTGCCGGTGGTGTCGGCCTGGGCCTGGGCGATGCCGGCGGCGACGATCTGGACCCGCGCCTGGTCGCCAGCCACGGCGCGATCGGTCAGCGCCTTGTTCAGCGTCACCCACATCGGGGTCGGCGTGTTCTGGCACGAGGTGTCGGTGACCGTGACCGGATCAGGCACCGCGGGGACCGTGGCCTCGGCCAGGTTGTACATGCCGGTGGCCGGACCGGTGCAGAGGTCGTTGGCGGTCGTGCCGGCCCGGTTGATCCGGAAACGCAAGCGGACGCGGTAGGTGTCGGTGGCGCCTGCCGCCAGTGTGCGGTTGGTGGCCAGGGTCCAGCCGGCAGCCGGTGGCGGGACCGTGAGCGGTGTGGCCGCGCCGCCGTTGAGTTCGCTGGTCGCGGTCTGGAACACGATATCCGGATCCATCTGCGGCCGGTCGACGAGAGTGTAGGTCGCGCTGTCGGTGTCGCTGGGGTTGGCAACCTCGATCCGGAAGACCAGGTCCCACAGCGACGGATCACCCCCGACAGGGCCGCCCGACTCCGGTTCCTTCACCACCGTGGCGACGACGTCGTCGTCCAGGATGGTGTAGGTCCAGGTGGCATTGCCCGGAGCACCGCACTGGGTGCTGGAGGTGAGCACGTAGTCGCTGGTGGCGGCCGGCAGGATCTCGAAGACCACGTCGCGGTTGCCGTCGACGTTGCTGTTGTCCAGCACCTGGATCGGCAGAATGATCTGACCGCTCGCGGCCCAGTCGTAGGTGCCCGCCGGGATGGTCAGCAGCAGGATGTCGCCGCTGACATCGGCGCCGGGCAGGAACTCGTAGTCGGTGCCCCGCACGGCGCCACCGCCGACCCGGATGCTCACCTGGACCGGGCTGGCCAGGGTCCCGTTCACACGGAGCCGGGGAGCATCGTTGGTCGCGCTCTCCGGGGTGGAACTGGAAGTGCGGACGAAATCGACGAACGGCGCCAGCGTGACCTGGATGTCGTCCAGGAAATTGCCGCTGGTAGTGCCGCCGGCGGCGCTGACCGCCTCGAAACCGATGTTGGAATTGCCCGATGGGCCGATATAGGTGAAGGCGCCGGTGTAGTCGCGCCAGCCGCCGGTGATGGTGGGCGAGACCGCGATGGTGCCCTGGATCGCCACCGGCGCGGTGATCGCACCGTTGTTGGTGGTGCTCACCGTGGCCACGGAACTGTCGGCGCCGGTGCCGATGCGCATGGTCATCACGTCGCGGACGGTGGCGCTCTCGCGCCCGCGATGGCTGAACTTGTAGCCGACCGCCTCGCCATTGATCAGGCAGATGTTCTGGAAGATGCGCGAGAACTGCGCGGCGTTGAGTTCGGCCAGCTGGGTGCCGGAACGGCCGGTGACCGCGCCGCCGCTGTTGTTGTTGCGCGGCCCATGCCACAGCTCCAGGATCCGCCCGCTCGACCCGGTGAACCCGGCCGGCACCACGCAGCCCCCGACATTCTCGGCCGCCTGGCTCGGATGGTCGGTGTCCCAGCCCGTCACGAACACCTGGGGGATGTAGACCCGGCACCCGACCGTGACCAGGTCCGGCTCCTCGAAACTCAGGTTCAGGAAGGTGCGCTTGACCTGGGCCTGGACGGGCGATGCGGCGCACAGCAGGGCCGCCAGCAGGGCGGCATGGCGAAACGGACGGCGCATGGGTGGTTTCTTCTTGTGCGGCCGGCGACAGGCGCCGACGGATTGCGGCCATGGCGGATCCCGTCCGTGCGCGCCATTCCGCCAGGCGGCGCCCGCAACGTGGGATCCGGAATCGACCCGGGAACAACGAGGTCAGGAAACGACCATGGCGCAAGGCACGCATGCGACAGGCGCGGGCAGGTGACCTGCACCGTTCGCACCTTCGTGTGAAGACCCCCGGGCACCGCAGTGCCGCACACCATCGTGGCCACCAAGCCCCCTCTTGGCTTGCATCCGACCGCTCTCGCCGCAACGCATACAACGATCCGAGCGGTCACAACCGATACTACTGTCGCCACCGGTTTATGCAAACTTCGTCACATTTCATGAGCTGAAGCGTTCACGGTTTTTGCCGTATCGCGCCCCGACCACTGCGGGGGCGATACCGTCCGCCACCTTGCATGGCGCGGCGATGCCAGTCCGCGGCCACAGCAGGGGGCGCGGCGCGCACGACCTGAAGCCGGCCCGGCCGGCGCGCCGGTGTACCCTTCCCGGCCCTGCCCACATTCACCCTACGGTTCCGGGAGCTCTCCATGGATGTCGTGATCGCCGATGGCGTCGTCGCCGGCAACGGCCTGCCTTTCGTCCTGTTCGGCGGCCTCAACGTGCTGGAGGACCTGGACTCGACCCTGTCCGCCGCCGGGCGCTACGTCGAGGTCACCGGCAAGCTGGGCATCCCGTACGTGTTCAAGGCCTCCTTCGACAAGGCCAACCGCTCCTCGATCAGGTCCTACCGCGGCGTGGGCCTGGAAGAGGGACTGCGCATCTTCGAGGAAGTGAAGCGGCGCTTCGGCATCCCGGTGATCACCGACGTGCACGAACCGGCCCAGGCCGCGCCGGTGGCCGAGGTGGTGGACGTGCTGCAGATCCCGGCGTTCCTGGCCCGGCAGACCGACCTGGTCGATGCGATCGCGCGCACCGGGCGGGTGGTCAACATCAAGAAGCCGCAGTTCATCAGCCCGCCGCAGGTCAGGCACATCGTCAGCAAGATCCGCGAGGCCGGCAACGAACGGATCATCCTGTGCGAGCGCGGCACCCAGTTCGGCTACGACAACCTGGTGGTGGACATGCTCGGCTTCCGCGAGATGGTCGAGGCCACCGGCGGGCTGCCGGCGATCTTCGACGTCACCCACAGCCTGCAGCGGCGCGAGTCCGGCAGCGAGGCCTCCGGCGGACGCCGGCGCCAGGTGCTGGAACTGGCCCGTGCCGGCATGGCGGTCGGGCTGGCCGGCCTGTTCCTGGAGGCGCATCCGGACCCGGACCACGCGCGTTGCGACGGCCCCAGCGCGCTGCCGCTGGACAAGCTCCAACCGTTCCTGGCCCAGATCAAGGCGATCGACGAACTGGTGAAGGGATTCGCGCCGCTGGAGATCGGCTGACGCGGCCGAAGCTGCGGAGTCTCCCTGCTATCCCGGTGCCTCGGGTCGCCGGCAAGGCCGGCTCCTACAAACGGCCTGGCCGGCTTCTCCTGTAGGAGCCCGACTTGCGGGCGACCCGAGGTGGCTGGACCGCCCGCGTTCGCCAGCGGCGCACCCGCCCACGATGCGTGGTCCTGCGCT